>ERZ809296.117-NODE-117-length-140923-cov-80.460346_pt1 | contig 140923 bp, 137 predicted proteins | sample MGYA00520511_ERZ809296 | MGnify/ENA primary metagenome ERZ809296 (study PRJEB31576, sample SAMEA3212662) | Homo sapiens | biome: human-gut; feature: human gut; material: fecal | place: Sweden | collected 2012 ... | reverse complement strand
GCAGCGCGTCGATCCCGTCAGACTTCGGCAAATAGTCATATGCACCGCACCGGACGGCTTGCTGCGCTTCCGCAAGGTTCGGCGTGTCAGTCAAAAAAATCACGCGGAGGCACGGAAACTGTCTGCGGACATATCTGGCAAGTTCAAACCCAGACATATCCGGCAGGCTCGTATTTGTGATGAGCACGGCCGCAGCTTCGCCTTTCTGCATCCAGCGCAGCGTTCCTTCCGCCACACATTCGCCGCGTACCATGCTGAATCCCAACCCGTAAAAGTCAATGCCGTTGATCACCTCTGTGCGGTATCGCATACAGGGATCCGTAAAAAATGCTTCAAACATAAGCTGCCTCACATCCGTCCATCGGTCCAGTATCCTCTGTATCGCATTCTAAAAGAATGCGGGTCAAAATTCATAGGTGGCAAATATGACATTTTTGCGGGTCAAAGTGTCATTTTCGCAGATTGCCTCCCTATATGCGCTGTGTTACGATACGAAAAAGCAGCGAAAAGGAGAACATATATGGATCAATTCGCACAAATCGCGGCAAACGGCATCGGCGGGAACGCTGCGCTTCTGGAGCCGGTCACGCCAATTCCGCATGAAACCGTTATCTGCCGTCTGGAACAGGCAGATGCACAGCCCATCACAGTCAAGCCGCATCTGTCTACAACGGAAGAACTGAAAACCGAGCTTGCTGCCATGCGGGAAGCATACCGCCCGTTTCTGGAAAATCACGCGCCTGCGTTTGAAAGCCTGCGCCGGCGCATGGATCTCACGTCGTTTCTGCGCGATGGTCAACCGGTCACGATCCCGGAATACGGCGGGCCGATCGGCGTGTGCAAAAAGACATATGAAACCACGTTTGAGCTGCCTGCGCTTTTGGCGGGCCAGTCGGTCTATATCCATTTTGACGGCGCGGATTACCGTGCAGTCGTTACCGTCAATGACACATTTGCCGGAGAGCATGAAGGCTTCTTCTCTCCATTCGAGTTTGAGATTACAGGCATCGTCAAAGACGGCACAAACCGGTTGAAAGTTGAATTGTATAATGACCATATTTATATGGGAAACGATCCCGGCGGCAGCGAAGAAACAGAAGGCGACAAGCTTTATGCCGCCACCGGTCTCGGCTGGGACGGTCCGCTGGACGGCTGGCACCACTGCCCCTCCGGGACGGGCATTTACAACCGCGTCTATGTGGAGATCCGAAATTCCGTCCATATCAGCGACCTCTATATCCGTCCGCTGGACGGGAAGGCAGAAGCATGGCTGGAAATTCAGAACGACAGATATGATACCCTCCCGGTCGAGCTTTCGCTTTCACTCTACGGGCAGAACTTCCCCGAGACGGTCTTTGAAGACCACCGCTTTACGCCGGAGACGACGCGCTTTGTCGGCATGGGCGACAGCCTGACGGAGGCCGCCGTCAAGTCCGAGCTTGGAAAGGGCATTCCCATGCCGCTCAAGCACGGAAAGAATCTGTACAAACTCAAATTTGACCTGCCGGACGCAAAGCTGTGGGATCTGGAAACCCCGTATTTGTACCAGCTCCATGCAGCCGTTCTTGTAAACGGGACGTGCACCGACCGCCTTGCGCAGCAGTTCGGTATGCGCAGCTTTACGCAGGACACAGAAAGTCCGCAGCGCAAGGGGATGTTCTATCTCAATGGCCGCTCCATCCGTCTGCGCGGGGCCAATACGATGGGCTTTGAGCAGCAGGACGTGCTGCGCGGCGATCTTCCGCAGTTGATCGACGATATTCTGCTGGCCAAAATCTGCAACATGAATTTTCTGCGTCTGACGCAGCGGCCGGTGCAGGATGAGGTCTACGAATACTGCGACAAGCTCGGCCTTATGACGCAGACGGATCTTCCGCTGTTCGGCGTCATGCGCCGCTTCCGCGTCCCGGAGGGCATCCGGCAAGCGGAGGAGATGGCGCGCATGGTGCGTAAGCATCCGTGCAATGTCGTCGTCAGTTATATCAACGAGCCGTTTCCGAACGCCAATAACGAGCCGCACCGACATTTGATCCGTCCGGAACTGGAAAACTTCTTCACCTGCTGTGACCTTGTTGTGAAGCTCTCGAACCCCGATCAGGTCATCAAGCACGTGGACGGCGATTATGACCCGCCCACAGACGGGATGCCGGACAACCACTGCTACCCCATGTGGTATAACGGCCACGGTATTGACATCGGCCGTCTGCACCGGGGCTATTGGCTGCCTGTCAAGCCCGGCTGGTACTATGGCTGCGGTGAATACGGCGCAGAGGGGCTGGATTCAGCGGAGGTCATGGAGGAGTGCTACCCGCGCGAATGGATGCGTGAGCCGTTTGACCCGGGCCGCATTGTCCGCAGCCAGACAAAGAGCTTCAGCGGCTTTTTCTATGACGCGCAGGAGGATATGCAGGGCTGGATCAGCCGCAGCCAGCAGTATCAGGCCTTTGCCGCGCGCATGATGACCGAGGCATTCCGCCGCGACGACCGCATGGTCTCGAACGCCATCCATCTGTTCATCGACGCATGGCCCAGCGGCTGGATGAAGTCCATCATGGACTGCAAGCGCATCCCGAAGCAGGCGTATTTTGCCTACCGAGATGCACTCGCGCCCCTGCTGGTGTCGCTACGCACCGACCGCTTTGCCTATACGGCGGGCGAAACGATTCAGATCGAAGCGTTCCTGTGCAATGATACCGCGAAATCCGGCGCGTATACGCTTGCCTTTGAGCTTTACAACGAGCAAAACAAGCTGATTCAGACCGGGCGCGTCCCCGCGCACGCGGACGCCTGCCGCGCAGCCTATATCGCCAGCGCCGAATTCCCGGCAGAGACCGCGCAAGACCGCGAAACGCTGACGCTCCGCGCCGTCCTGCTGGACGGGAACGGGGACGTTGTCAATGACACAGAGCAGAAGCTGACCGTATTTCAGGACGTGACTGTCGTACCGAACGACAATGTTGTCATTCTGAAGCTGGAACCGGGTTTGCATACCGTCGCGGGTGAGACCGTGACCGTCAAGCCCTGCGGCATGCTTCCGCTGCATTTTGTCTCCCGCAAAACGGGGCATCCGGCTGTCGACGAATTCAAGGAGCAGGACTTCTCCTACTGGTATGACGCCAAGGAGGACTGCATCACGCCGCTGCTGGACACGACGTTTACCGTCGAAGGCTTCACACCCATTCTTTTGTCCAACAATATGGACGAACAGGGAAATTGGGGGCCAGTACTGGCTGCGGCAGAAAAGCTATACGAGGGCAAGCACTATGTGATCTGCCAGTTGGATCTGCGGCAGGAAAACCCGGTCGCAAAGCGCTTCCTGAGAAATCTCTACAGGTTGGGTACAAAATGAACAACATCGAACAGGCGATTTCCTTTGCGCGGCAGGAATATACCCGTCAGGGTCTGGAAGCGCTCTATCAAAAGGACTTTGAGGAAGCGCTGCTTCCGGCACTTTCTCAGGCCGCCGAAATTTACAGGGCAGACACGCTCCGTTGGAGCGGCGATCCCAAGACGGATCTGCTCGCAGCGCTCCTTTGGAGTCAGAAGCTGCTGAACGATTATCAAAGGCACCAGCTTCCGGACGAGGTATTTTATCATACGATCGACGATATCGGCCGCTGGGCCTCCGAATATTGGAGCTATAGCGGCAGGATCGGCCTTGCCGAAAGCGCATGGCTGACGAATCATCTGACGCTGCGGCTGTTCCAGCTTGGACGACTTCAATTCTGCATGGAGCCGGCGGACTTTTCCGCCCCGGCTTTTGGACTTGAACCGGGCGAGCCGCTGGTGTCTGTGCACATCTGCCGCGGCGGTTCGCTCGATCCTGCGGCGTGCGACACCTCGTTCGCGCGGGCACGCGCATTTTTTCCAAAACACTTCCCAGCGTATGCGTTCCGGTTTTTCAGCTGCCACTCCTGGCTGCTGGATGAAACACTGCTGCCTCTGGTTGGAGTATACTCCAATATTTCATTTTTTCAACAGCGTTTTCAGATCGTCGGACGCACCGCATCCAACGCAGCTGCACGATATGTGCTCCGTTGGGACATTCAGCCGGATGAAATTGCTGCGTTTATCCCGCAAAATCGCTTTCAATCGAACCTCAAAGAGCGGCTTCTTGCCGGGCAGCAATTTTATGAGGCGACCGGCCTGATCGTCCGATAGGGCGTTATACAATAGGAGGAGAGACACGATGGAGCTTGAAATTCTTCTTCCGTTTCCTTCCGCAGAGACCATGACAGAAAGCTGGGCATTTTCGGAAGCGCAGATTGATTTTCGACATGATCCGGAGGCTGGCGCAAGATGCACGATCAGCTATGCTGCGGTGGAGCTTAGAACACATTTGCTGCAAATGGAGCCAGACGCACAGATTTGCTTTGTCTCGCAGCGGCACAACGGAAAAGCAGCGATCGAATTGCACGCCGATTCTCTTACGGCGTCTGGGGACGCATACGCGCTGCTGCCGCAGAAGGATGGTCTTTTGATCCGCGGTGCAGGCCGGGTCGGTGTTTTATACGGCGTCTATGAATTTCTGAAAATGCAGGGCTGGCGATGGCTGGAACCGGGTACAGCGGGAGAATATGCGCCCGAGCCGGGATGCGGCCTTCTCTGGCCGAAGAACGCCGTGCATGATGCGTCCGCTTCCACGCTCGGCCGTGGATTTTCCATCGAAGGCGCGCTCAAGGAGAGCGCGGATCTTCTGATCTGGATGGCCAGAAATCGAATGAATGCGTATGGAGATCGGCCGAACACGCGCGCGCTCATGCGGAAGCTTGGAATTGTCATGCGCGATGGCGGTCATATTTTTGAGGCTATTCTGGCGCCGGATCGTCCGACCCCATCCGGCCGGACGCTTTGGGACGCGCACCCGGAGTGGTACGGAACACCTGCCCACGGACCCAAAAGCAGGCAGACCGCACTGCAGACGCAGTTCTGCGTTTCTCAGCCGGAACTGATTCCATATTTATGCGAGGAACTGCTGCGGCACATCATGGGGCCGTGGCATGAGGCAGATGAAATCGACGTCTGGGGCCTCGATACATGGGGGAGTGTCTGCACATGCGAGCGCTGCCGTGCGCTCGGAAACGGCACAGACCAGATGCTGCATATGGCATCACACTTTCGTTCCTTCCTGGACCGCGCCCGCGCGGCAGGCCGGTTGGATCACGATGTAAAGATGGCCTTGATCGCGTATGAAGGAACCTCCACGCTTGCGCCGCCGGAGCGTCCGATCCCGCAGAATCTTCTGGATGCCGGAGACTATCTCATTTACGCTCCCATTGTCCGCTGCTATGCGCATGGCTTCGACGATCCCGGCTGTTCCTATAACCGGGCATACGCAAGCGCGCTTTCCGGCTGGAATCAGATCCGGCCGCACCTGCCGGTGATGGTGCTGGAATACTACAATGTCAGCAAATTTGAGGATCTTCCGCTGCTGTTTACGCACAGTATGGCGCATGATTTTCAAGTCTACCGCCGCACCGGTGCAGCAGGCTTCGTATATATGCACGTCCCGCTGGTAAACTGGGGAATGCGCGCATTGACACAGGTTTTATTTGCAGAACTGGCGTGGGATCCGGACGCCGATATCGCGAAGATCAAAGCGGAATTTCTTTCGCGCCGGTACGGTGCATACGCGGGACGGCTCCGGTCTGTATACGATCAGATCGACATGGCCTCGCAGCAGATTACAAGCTGGCGGGCGTGGAAGGACAGAAGCCTGCTGAGCCGGCTGCAAAGCTGGAACGGAGGCAGACCGGAGCGTCCGCTGCAAGTCGACGACCACTTTCAAACGCCGGAAGCGTTTGACACAGCCGGGGAGCAAATGCTGTCGCTTCTGCAGGCAGCGCTGCTGACACTGCGGGAAACCCTGTCTGCGGTCAAACACGATACCGCGGCCATCCGTACCGATATCGTCACAGCGGTAAATCCTGCGCAGCAGCGCAGCGCACAGCAAAGCGCGCAGCTGCGTCATGCACTGGAGGAAGACCTCCGGCTTCTGGTCTACGGAACAGATACCATGCAGCTCATGCTCCGCATGGGACAGTATTATACCGCGCTTTATGCAGGATGCGATGACCGCGCCGCACTTTTATGGCGGCAGATCGACACGCTGGAACAGCGGCTGGAGCAATACTATATGCCGCTTACGTTCAGCACGGACTGCCTCGATCTCATCAGCAATGACGCGCTGACCAGAACACAGTTGCGCGAGGTCATTGCGCGGTGCAGAAAATTCAGAATCGATCAACATTGGGAGGATGCTGTATGCTGATCAGAACCATTCAGACAGATACGCTTTTTTCATCCGTATATGATTTGCGCAGTTCAATGGGATACGCTGCCGCAGAAACGGCGGCCAGCGCCATTCGCGCAGTTCTGGAACGGAAGGAAACTGCAAATGTGATTTTTGCCGCTGCGCCTTCGCAGAATGAGATGCTGGAAAGCCTGCTGCGGCAGGACCTGGATTTTTCCCGGATCAACGCCTTTCACATGGACGAGTACCTCGGCCTTGGTCTGGATGACAGCGCTTCCTTCAGCTGCTATCTGACAAAGCATCTGTTCGGCAGGGTAACGTTCCGCACTGTGAATCTGATTCCCGCAAAGCGAACGCCGGAGGCAGCCTGCCGCGCCAAGCCATGGGGCACCGGCCATGCGCTGGCCTGCTGCAAGGGCGTGGTAAACGGCCCGTTTGCCGTCATCAACGCGGACGATTTCTATGGCCGGACGGCCTTCTCCGAAATTTATGATTTTCTGGCCGCGCAGACGGACGAGAGCTGCTATGCCGACAGCAATGAGATGCAGGCATAAAACTGACAAGACTGGCAACTGCACCAATCTATAACTCTTATAATTACATTCCCATTCTATGAGACTAAACAGATGCCCCGGCCCAGAGTATTCCGAGCCGGGGCTGCCGTATATCCATCAAAAATCCATGTCAAGCCGCTTTCCAAAATCGTAGGCCATTTGCACTCACGAACAGTTCCTGCGACAGAAGCCGCAGCGTTTCAAATTCATTGTCGAGGCCGTCAAGCTCCCGGCGGAGAATTTCTTCGTAGTGCTGCTTTTCCATGTTTCTGATCATACTGCTGCTGGCGGCCATTGTGCCAGTCAGCGCCGCTGGGACGCTGCGGTGACGCGCGCGCAGCTGGCGGTGATTTTGAACGGACTGCTGGGGCGGACGCTGTCGTCGCTCGACGATCTTCAGCTCGGAATGCCGATTTTTGACGACAACCGCGACGCGCAGGTGTGATATTTCCTGCTTATTCTGGAGGCGGCCGTGGCCCACGCCGCCGCCGATGCCGTGGAGCATGAACGCTGGGTGGGGCTGGGTTGAAGGGTGCGCAGAGCACGATTGCACAAAGACGCGGTGCGGAGAGGGCGCATGGTTTTGTGAAAATGTCGAATCTTGGACTGTGTGCTTGACAAGCGGTGGGAATCGTGCTTTAATGACCGCAAGTATTGATAACCACGAAATACGATGACGGAATTATGGCCCTGTTGGAGCGTCTCAGAGAACCGGCGGCTGGTGTGAGCCGGTACCGAAGACAGCGGTCAGTCTGCTTCCCGAGTAGGCCCTGCGAACGGCGACAAGTAGCATGGCCCGTTTGGCCTCGTTACCGGCTATGGGCTTGTCAGAGTCCGAGAGTGATCGTCCGCCGTGAGGCGGGGGATAAGCAGGGTGGTACCGCGAAGCTATTTCGTCCCTGAAGCCAGTTGGCTTCAGGGACTTTTTGTTTTCCGAAAAAAGGAGGAACCTATGATGAAACACATTTCCGTGACAGATACCACGATCCGCCAGGCGGGCAAGGCCGCGGGCTATACGCTCTCGTTCCGCGAGAAGATCGAGCTTGCCAAGCTCCTCGACCGGCTGGGCGTGAGCGTCATTGAGCTGCACGCGGTCGAAAACCCAAAGATCGACAGTCTGCTCATCAAATCCGTCGCCTCTGCGGTGAAGGAAAGCGCCGTATGCGTGCCGGTCGCGCTGGACCCGGCGAGCGTTTCGCTGGTCTGGGCCGCGCTCAAAGAGGCAAAGCACCCGCGCATCCAGGTCCCCGCGCCGGTCAGCGCCGTGCAGATGGAATACCTCGCGGGCAAAAAGCCCGCCGCCATGCTCGAGGCGATCCGCCAGACCGTCGCGGCGGCGCGGGCGGTCTGCGAGGACGTGGAATTCCTCGCGGACGACGCCACGCGCGCCGATCCCGCCTTCCTCGCTGAGGCGCTGCAGACCGCGATCGCGGCCGGTGCGGCCGGCGTGACCGTCTGCGACGCAGCGGGGAACATGCTGCCGGACGCGTTCGGCAGCTTTGTGCGCGGGATCTACGAGGCCGTGCCGCAGACGAAGGACGTGCGCTTCGGCGTGAGCTGCTCGGACGCGCTGTCGATGGCGGACGCGTGCGCCGTGAGCGCCATCGCCGCCGGGGCCGGCGAGATCAAGGCCGCGGCCTACTGCGTCGACACTGCGAACCTCGCGCACATGGCGAAGCTGCTGGCGGCCAAAGCCCAGGACTTCGGCGTCGTCAGCACGCTGCAGTTCACGCAGATGAACCGCCTGCTGTCACAGATCGCCTGGATGTGTCAGACGGGCCGCAGCCAGCTCTCGCCGTTTGACAACGGCGTGCAGACCTCCTCCGGCGCAGTTTTGACCGTGCACGACACGCAGGAGGCCGTCATGAAGATGGCCGCCGCCCTCGGCTATGATCTTTCGGAGGAGGACGGGGCGAAGGTCTACGAGGCCTTCTGCCGCATCGCGGCGAAGAAGCAGACCGTGGGCGAGAAGGAGCTCGACGCCATCATCGCCTCCGCCGCGCTGCAGGTGCCGCCGACGTACCGGCTCGAAAGCTACGTCATCAACACCGGCAACACCATCAGCGCTTCGGCGCAGATGAAGCTCACGAAAAACGGCCAGACGCTCTCGGGTGTGAGCCTGGGCGACGGCCCGGTCGACGCGGCGTTTCTGGCCATCGAATCGATCCTCGGCCGCCATTACGAGCTGGATGATTTCCAGATCCAGGCCGTCACCGAGGGCCGCGAGGCCATGGGCGAGTCGGTCGTCAAGCTCCGCAGCGGCGGCAAGCTCTATTCCGGCCGCGGCATCTCGACCGATATCATCGGCGCGTCCGTGCACGCGTATCTCAACGCCATCAACAAGATCGTCTACGAAGAAGCGGCGAACGCCTGAGGAGGAAGCAGCACATGAATGTATCGTTTTCCACACGCGGCTGGCAGCAGATCCCCTGGGAGCAGCAGGTGCAGATGGCCGAGACCATGCGCTTCGGCGGCGTCGAGCTCTATAATGTCCACAAAACGCCGGAGCTGACCGGCCGCGGCGGCCCGCTGCACCGCTATACCGCCGCCGCGACGGCGCGGGAGCTCTGGCAGAAGGGCCTGTGCATCCCGTGCCTCGATACCGCCTGCGACATCGCGGGCGAGGACTGCACCGAGACCGTGACAGCCCTCATGCAGCTGGCGCACGACGTGCAGTGTCCGTATGTCTCCGTGACTGCGCAGCGCGATGACGACGCGCGGATCTCCGCCGCACTCGAAGCGCTCCTCCCCGCCGCCGAGGCGCAGGGGATCACGATCCTGCTCAAGACCAGCGGCGTCTTTTCCGACACGGCCCGGCTGCGCACGCTGCTCGATGCGTTTGCCTGCGACCAGCTGGGCGCGCTCTGGGATATGCACCATCCCTACCGGGACCACGGCGAATCCGCCGACACGACCATCAAAAACCTCGGTGCCTACGTCCGCCACGTTCACCTGCGCGACTCGGACGACGACGGCAGCTATGACCTCATCGGCGAGGGAACACTGCCCGTCGGCAGCATGATGCAGGCGCTGTCCTCCATCGACTATGACGGGTTCATCTCGCTCGAGTGGAAGCCGGAATGGATGCCCGACCTGACCGACCCGGAGGTCATCTTCCCACATTTCGTCAACTACATGCACCGCTTCGATTCCCCGCGCGGCAAGAAAAAGACGCTCTACGACAACGCCGCGCATACCGGCAAGTTCGTCTGGAAGAAAGACAGCCTCATCTCCGAGACCTTCCCGCAGGTGCTCGACCGGATGGTCGAGGAATTTCCAGACCAGTACGCGTTCAAATACACGACGCTCGACTACACGCGGACCTACGCGCAGTTCCGCGACGACGTGGACGATTTTGCCCGCGCGCTCGTCTCGCTCGGCGTGCGCCGGGGCAGCAAGGTCGCCATCTGGGCCACGAACGTGCCCGCGTGGTTCATCACCTTCTGGGCCGCGACGAAGATCGGCGCCGTGCTCGTCACGGTCAACACGGCGTACAAGATCCACGAGGCGGAATATCTGCTGCGGCAGTCCGACACGCACACGCTCGTCATGATCGACCACTGTCTGGACTCGAACTACCGTGAGATCATCCAGACCCTCTGCCCGGAGCTGGCCGACGCAAAGCCCGGCTCCGCCCTGCACTGCCGCAAGCTGCCGTTCCTGCGCAACGTCATCACCGTCGGCTTCCGGATGCCGGGCTGCCTGACCTTCGACGAGGCGATGGATCGGGCCAATATGGTCCCGCGCGAGCAGATTTTGCGCATGGCCGCGGGCGTGCGGCCGGACGACGTGTGCAACATGCAGTACACTTCCGGCACAACGGGCTTCCCGAAGGGCGTCATGCTGACGCACTACAACGTCGTCAACGACGGCAAATGCATCGGCGACCGGATGGATCTGTCCACGGCCGACCGGATGATGATTCAGGTGCCGATGTTCCACTGCTTCGGCATGGTGCTCTCCATGACCTCCTGCATGACGCACGGCGCGACGCTCTGCCCGATGCCGTATTTCTCGGCCAAGGTCTCGCTCGCCTGCATCAACCAGGAGCGCATCACCTGCTTCAACGGTGTGCCGACGATGTTCATCGCCATGTTCAACCATCCGGACTACAAAAAGACCGATTTTTCCTACATGCGCACCGGCATCATGGCCGGTTCCGGCTGCCCGCCGGAGCTCATGCGCCGGGCTGCCCAGCCGGACGAGATGCACATGAGCGACATCGTCAGCGTCTACGGCCAGACCGAATCCGCCCCCGGCAGCACCATGAGCGCCTGCGGCGACCCGCTCGATCTGCGGTGCAACACGGTCGGCTACGCTTTCCCGCACATCGAGTGCAAGATCATCGACCCCGAGACCGGCGAGGAAGTGCCGGACGGCGTCAACGGCGAGTTCTGCTCGCGCGGCTACAACACCATGAAAGGCTACTACAAGATGCCCGAGGCCACGGCCGCCACCGTTGACAAGGAGGGCTGGCTGCACTCCGGCGATCTGGCCTGCCGGGACGAAAACGGCTGCTACCGCATCACCGGGCGGCTCAAGGACATGATCATCCGCGGCGGCGAGAACATCTACCCCAAGGAGATCGAGGAATTCATCTACACCCACCCGGCCGTCAAGGACGTACAGGTCATCGGCGTGCCGGACAAGAAATACGGCGAGGAGGCCATGGCCTGCATCATCCTCAAGGAGCCCGGCAGCGTGACCGTGGAGGAGATGCTGGACTATATCAAGGCTAGCATGGCACGGCACAAGGTGCCGAAATACATCGATTTTGTCGACGCATTCCCGATGAACGCAGCCGGAAAAATCCTGAAATACAAGATGCGCGAGGAGGCGACGGAGCGCTTCGGCCTGGAGGGCGCGGCCGGGATCGACACGGCGCAGACCGCCGAGCAGGTGAAGCGGTAAGCACCGATAGCCGGTATTAGTAAAATTTATACTTGACAGCCTACAAAGACTGTGTTAAATTTGGGGCAAGTTCAAATCAAAAAAAGCTGTGACGAAGACGGTCGGACGGACTGCTTTCAGAGAGCCGGTGGTTGGTGCAAACCGGCAGCACGAACTCCTGTGACCTATCACTTCCGAGCTGGAGGCCCGAACACCATTCGCAAGTAGACGCCTCTCGTCCGCCCACGTTACGGGATAGGGCTTGTCAGAGCCTGAAGCGGCAGTTCTCAGAGCTGCAATTTGAGTGGTACCACGGGTATTGTGATTCACAAACTCGCCTCAAAGATTCTTAGGAATCCTTGAGGCGAGTTTTTTCGCTCGAAGTAACTTACACAGTTTAACACAGGAGGAACCCACTATGATGATGCAAACCAAGAAGCCGGCTGCCAACCCGCTGATGGAGATTGCCGAGCGTATCCGCGAGATGCGCGAGATCGTCGGCTACAGCGAAGCGGAGATGGCCGAGAAAACCGAGGTCAGCGTCGAGCAGTATCACAGCTATGAGCAGGGCACGGTCGATTTCCCGTTTACGTTCATGCACAAGTGCGCGCTGGCGTTCGGCGTGGAGCTGACGGATCTGCTCGAAGGCCAGAGCGCCAAGCTCTCGAGCTACACGGTGACGCGCCGGGGCATGGGTCCGGTGACGGCCAGCGAGGACGGCATCACCATTCAGAATATGGCGGCAATGTTCCGGCAGAAGCTGGCGACGCCGTATTGGGTCACCTATCAGTATTCCAAGGAGCTGCAGAGCCAGCCGATCCACACCACGACGCATGCCGGACAGGAATTTGACCTCGTCGTGAAGGGGACGCTCCGTGTGCGTGTCGGCGAGCACGAGGAAGTCCTCCACGAGGGCGACAGCATCTTCTACAAGAGCTCCACGCCGCACGGCATGATCGCCGTGGATGGGCAGGACTGTGTATTCCTCGCAATGATCATGGCGAGCAGCGAAAAGGAGCAGGACCTGTCCGTGCGGACACGGGCGTTGGAGGAGACGCCGGAGCAGCAGCTGCTCTGCGACCAGTTTGTCCACGGGGTGGAAAAGGAAGACGGCTCGCTGGAGCGGCTGGAGTTCCGCAACGAGGACAAGTTCAACTTTGCATTCGACATTGTGGACGGCCTCGCGCGGCGTGAGCCGGACAAGCTCGCGATGGTGCATGTCGCAAACGACGGGACTGAGCGGCGGTTCACGTTCAAGGACATGAAGGACGCTTCGAGTCAGGCGGCGAACTATTTCACGTCACTCGGCGTGAAGCGCGGCGACCGCGTGATGCTGGTGCTCAAGCGGCACTATCAGTTCTGGTTTGCGATCCTCGGCCTGCATAAGCTGGGCGCGATCGCCATCCCGGCGACGAACCAGCTGATGGAGCATGATTTCACCTATCGCTTCAAGGCGGCGGGCGTGAGCGCGATCGTCTGTACGGCGGACGGCGACACGGCACATCAGGTCGACATCGCGGAGGCCGACGCGGGTGTGCATCTGACGAAGGTTCTCGTCGGCGGCAAGCGCGAGGGCTGGCACGACTTTGACGCGGAATACGGCCTGTTCTCCCGGCGCTACACGCGCAAGGACGACGCGCCCTGCGGCGACGATCCGATGCTCATGTTCTTCACGTCCGGCACGACCGGCTATCCGAAGATCGCTGTTCACAGCTACAAATATGCGCTGGGCCATTACGTTACGGCCCGGTACTGGCACTGGGTGCAGCCCGGCGGACTGCACTTCACGATCTCCGAGACCGGCTGGGGCAAGGCGCTCTGGGGCAAGCTGTATGGCCAGTGGCTGTGCGAGGGTGCGGTGTTCGTCTACGACTTTGATCGGTTCGACGCCGAGAAGATCCTGCCGATGTTCGCCAAATACAACATCACGACGTTCTGTGCGCCGCCCACGATGTACCGGATGCTGATCAAGCAGGATCTGTCCCGCTTCGACCTCAGTTCCATCCAGCACGCGACGACCGCGGGCGAGGCGCTGAACCCGGAGGTCTATTATCAGTTTGAAAAGGCGACGGGGCTGCAGATCGCCGAGGGCTTCGGCCAGACGGAGATGACGCTCGGCATTGCGAACCTCGTCGGCCAGCCGCTCAAGCCCGGCTCGATGGGCAAGCCCATCCCCGGCTACGGCATCGACCTTGTCAATCAGGATGGCACCCCGACTGCCGACGGCGACACGGGCGAGATCGTCATCCATACCGCGGGACGAGAGCACTTCTGCGGGCTGTTCCTCGGCTATTATCAGGACAAGGAGCGCACTGAGGCCGTCTGGCACGACGGACTCTACCACACCGGCGACCTCGCGTGGCGCGATGAGGACGGCTTCTACTGGTACGTTGGCCGCGCGGACGACGTCATCAAGTCCTCCGGCTACCGCATCGGGCCGTTCGAGATCGAAAACGTCATCATGGAGCTGCCGTATGTGCTTGAGTGCGGCGTGTCCGCTGCGCCGGACGAGGTGCGCGGGCAGGTCGTCAAGGCCAGCATCGTGCTCGTCAAGGGCACCGAGGGCACGGAGGAGCTGAAGAAGGAAATCCAGAACTACGTCAAGCAGCATACCGCGCCGTATAAGTATCCGAGAATTGTGGAGTTCAAAGAAGAGCTCCCGAAGACCATCAGCGGCAAGATCATCCGAAGCAAGCTCTGATGACCGGGATCTTTCGACGATGCGGCGATTGAACCGGACCGGCATACGCTCAATATGTGTTCTCTGGGTTGCGCTGGTTTGCCCCAATATGCAGCTCCGGCAGACAGGGATGATGACAACAGAAAACCACCGAAAATTTTTCTTGACAATTGCATACTTTTTCGTTATGATTCTTAACAACAATAAAGGCTACGACGGAGAGGGTTCCGCGCAAGTCCTGTTTCAGAGAGCCGGTGGATGGTGTGAACCGGTAACAGACGCGCAGAATTTGTAGCTCCCGAGCCGGAGAGAAGAACGCCCGTAGTGGCAAGTAGACCTCTCCCGCGTCAGCTGCGTCAGTGCTTAGACTTTGCTGGAAGTCGATGAGTGGTATCTGCCGTGAGGCAGGTGCAATTTGAGTGGTACCGCGGGTATGCTGTATGCAGCCCGTCTCAAAGAATCATTTCTTTGAGACGGGCTTTTTGCATCCACGGAGGTAACACCATGAAAAAAACACTCACAGGGCTGGACTTCAAAATTCAGGAAATGGCGGGACGCATCCGAGAGCTGCGCGAGATCTCCGGCTTTTCGGCGCAGACGATGGCGCTGAAAACAGGCACGAGCGAAGAAGAATATCTTCGCTGTGAGGCCGGGCAGAGCGACCTCAACTTCGCTTTTCTCTACCGCTGCGCGCTGGCTTTTGGCGTTGACGTTACAGATCTCATCGAGGGCAGCAGCCCAAAGCTTCGATCCTATACGCTGACACGCGCGGGTAATGGACAGAAGATCGAGCAGGCCCATGAGATGATCTATTACAACATGGCCTCCGGCTTTCAGAACCGCATTGCAGACCCGCTGTTCGTTGAAAACAAATACTCTGATGAAGCATTCTATTCGGACATTGAGCTGACCAGCCACGTCGGGCAGGAATGTGATCTTGTCATTCGCGGCAGTATGAAAGTTCAGGTCGGCGGACATACCGAGCTTCTGCATGAAGGCGACTGCATCTACTATGACAGCTCCATTCCGCACGGCATGGTTGCTGCGGACGGTCAGGATTGCCTGTTCTATGCGATCGTGCTCCGCCCACAGGAGCCGAGCCTCCCGGAGGCCGGCGGCGACCGCGCTGCCATGATCGAGACGGCGCAGAGTCCGGATCCGGAGGCGCGCATTTACACCCGCTTCGTCGATGCGCCCGAGGATGCAAACGGGAAACTGCAGTCCATCGCTTTCAAAAATGAGCAATCCTTCAATTTCGCATTTGACATTGTGGATGCGCTGGGCCGTGAAAAGCCTGAAAAGCTCGCCATGCTGCATGTGGCTCTGGATGGAACGGAGCGGCGGTTCACATTCAAGGACATGAAAGATGCTTCCAGCCAGGCCGCCAATTACTTTACCTCGCTCGGCATCCGACGCGGCGACCGCGTGATGCTCGTGCTCAAGCGGCATTACCAGTTCTGGTTTGCCATTCTGGGTCTGCACAAGATCGGCGCCATTGCGATTCCGGCTACCAATCAGCTTGTGGAGCATGATTTCTCTTACCGCTTCCAGGCAGCGGGCGTCAGTGCAGTTCTCTGCACGGCAGACGGCGATACTGCGTACCATGTCGACATTGCAGAGGCCGACACCGGGATGAAGTTGACAAAGATCATGGTTGGCGGCAGCCGGGACGGCTGGCACGATTTCAATGCGGAATACGGCCTGTTTTCCCGCCGCTATACGCGCAGGGACGACGCGCCCTGCGGCGACGAGCCAATGCTCATGTTCTTTACCTCCGGTACGTCCGGATACCCGAAAATTGCAGCACACAACTATAAATATCCGCTTGGACATTTTATCACTGCAAAATACTGGCATCAGGTCAACCCGGACGGGCTGCACCTGACCATCTCCGACACCGGCTGGGCCAAGAGCCTCTGGGGAAAGCTCTACGGTCAGTGGCTGTGTGAGGCGGCTGTGTTTGTTTATGATTTCGACCGCTTTGATGCAGAAAAAATTCTGCCGATGTTTGCGAAGTATCAGATCACGACATTCTGTGCGCCGCCCACGATGTACCGCATGCTGATCAAGCAGGACCTGTCCCGATTTGATCTTTCTTCTATTCAGCATGCGTCTATCGCCGGTGAAGCGCTCAATCCTGAGGTCTTCCGCCAATTTGAAAAGGCGACTGGCATGCGCATCATGGAGGGCTTTGGGCAGTCTGAATCGACGCTCATCATCGGCAATCTGGCTGGCGACAGCCATAAGATCGGCTCTATGGGCAAGCCTGTCCCACTCTACGATGTGCATCTGCTGGACAGCAGCGGGCATGAAGCGGAGGCCGGCGACACGGGGGAGATCTGCATCAACATTCAAAACGGCATTCCCTGCGGACTTGCCTACGAATACTACAACAGCCCGGAGGTCACGGCAAAAACGTGGCACGATGGCTTCTACCACACGGGCGACCTCGCCTGGCGTGACGAGGACGGCTTCTACTGGTATGTCGGCCGTGCGGATGACGTCATTAAATCGTCTGGCTACCGCATTGGACCGTTTGAAATCGAAAATGTCATCATGGAGCTGCCGTATGTGCTCGAATGCGGTGTGTCTGCCGCCCCGGATGAGATCCGCGGGCAGGTCGTCAAGGCCAGCATCGTACTGGTCAAGGGCACCGAGGGCACGGACGCGCTGAAAAAAGAAATTCAGACCTATGTCAAGACGCATACTGCGCCGTACAAATATCCCCGTATTGTGGAATTCCGCGAAGCGCTTCCAAAGACCACCAGCGGAAAAATCATCAGAAGCAAGCTCTGAAGGAGGAGTCGGCCATGACACACAAACGCCTAACGCTTTTTGCCGGACATTACGGCAGTGGAAAGACGAATATCGCGCTGAATTATGCGCGGTGGCTCCGGCGAAAAGGCGAAGCCGTGACTGTGGCCGATCTTGACATTGTAAATCCCTATTTCCGGACGAAGGATTCAGAAGAAGATCTGAAAAAAGAGGGGATTGGACTGATCGTCTCACCGTTTGCAAATTCAAATCTCGATGTTCCGGCCATGCCGAAGGAGACCTACGCGCTGATTGCGGAGCGGGGAGAATGCGGCGTGCTGGACATCGGCGGAGACGACCGCGGAGCGCTGGCACTGGGGCGCTATGTTCCGGAGATCCGGGCGGAGGGTGATTATGAGATGCTGTTCGTCATCAACCGGGCCCGGCCGCTGACAAGGACGGTAGCGGATACGATCCTTGTGCTGCGGGAAATCGAGGCCGCCTGTGGGCTGCCGTTCACGGCAGTCGTCAACAATACGAATCTCGGGCAGGCGACGGCGGCGGCGGATGTGCTGTCAAGCATGCCCTATGCGGAGGCGGTCGCCGCGCGGGCAGGGCTGCCGCTCAAGATGACCTGCTGCGCTGCACGGCTCTGCGACGCGCTGCGCGGGAGCATTCCAAACCTGTTCCCGATGGAGATCCAGAAGCTATATTACCAATTACGATAAATGGAGGCACAAGATGGCAAAACTGTTATTTCAGGAAGAACTCTGCAAGGGCTGCGGCCTGTGTGTGAACGCCTGTCCGAAGGGGTTGCTGGCGCTGTCGAAGACGCGGCTGAATCAAAAGGGACATGCGCCCGTGGAGCTGACGGAGCCGGACAAGTGCGTCGGCTGTGCGTTCTGCGCGACGATGTGTCCCGACTGTGTCATTACGGTAGAAAAGTAAGGAGGGCAGGAAGATGCAGGAAAAAGTATTGATGAAGGGCAACGAGGCCATCGCGGAGGCCGCGATCCTCGCCGGGTGCCGCCACTATCTGGGCTATCCCATCACGCCGCAGACCGAGGTCGCGGCCTATATGGCGAAGAAAATGCCGAAGATCGGCGGGACGTTTTTGCAGGCCGAGAGCGAGATCGCGGCCATCAACATGGTTTACGGCGTGGCCGCGACGGGCAAGCGGGCGATGACCTCGTCCTCCAGCCCCGGTATCGCGCTCAAGTGCGAGGGCATTTCGTACCTGGCGGGCGCAGATCTGCCCGCAGTCATTGTCAACGTGCAGCGCGGCGGGCCCGGCCTCGGCGGCATTCAGCCATCGCAGTCCGACTACTTCCTCGCGACGCGCGGACCCGGCCACGGCGACTTCCATGTGCTGGTACTGGCTCCGGCGTCGGTTCAGGAGATGGCCGACCTGACCGGAAAGGCGTTTGACCTTGCGGAAAAATACCGGATGCCGGCAATGCTGCTGGCTGACGGCACGATGGGCCAGATGATGGAGCCCGTGCAGCTGCCGGAGGCGCGTGACCCGGACACAACTGAAAAGGATTGGGCCGTCACTGGAACGAAGTGCCAGCGGAAGCATCACGTTGTCAACTCCCTCTACCTCAGCCCGGCAGAGCTCGAGCGGCTGAACATCGATCGCTTCGAACGATACGCCGAGATCGAGAAGAATGAGTGCATGTGGGAAGCGTTCATGATGGAGGACGCCGAGGTCTGCATCGTGTCCTGCGGTATTACCGCGCGCGTGTCGCGCAACGCGATCGTCGAAGCGCGCAAGCAGGGCATCAAGGCCGGCATGATCCGGCCGATCACGCTCTGGCCGTTCCCGAAGGCACCGCTGCGCAAGGCCGCTGATCAGGTGAAGCGGTTCGTTTGCGTGGAGCTCAACATGGGCCAGATGCGCGAGGATGTGCAGCTGGCGGTAGCGTGCAAAAAGCCGGTCGACCTTTGCTTCCGCGTGGGCGGCATGATCCCGTCGCCGGATGAGGTGCTGGACGCGATCCGCAAGGCAAACGAAGGAGGGAACGACTGATGGCTGTTGTATTTGAAAAACCGAAGGCGCTGACCGACGCCGTATTCCACTACTGCCCCGGCTGCACGCATGGCATCATCCATCGGCTCGTCGCCGAGGCGATCGACACGCTCGGCATCGAGGGCCGGACGATCGGCATTGCGCCGGTCGGCTGTTCCGTACTGGCCTATGACTACTTTACCTGTGACATGGTCGAGGCGTCGCATGGACGTGCGCCCGCAGTCGCGACGGGTGTGAAGCGGTCGCTGCCGGACAACATCGTCTTCACCTATCAGGGCGACGGTGACCTCGCGTCCATCGGCCTCTGCGAGACCGTCTCAGCCGCGGCGCGCGGCGAAAATATCACGGTCATCTTTGTCAACAACGCGATTTATGGCATGACGGGCGGCCAGATGGCCCCGACCTCTCTGCCCGGCCAGATCACACAGACGTCGCCCTATGGACGCGACGTCAACACCTGCGGCTGGCCGATCCGGATCTGCGAGATGCTCGCGACGCTGGAGGCCCCGGCGTATCTCGAGCGCGTGACCGTGAACAATGTGAAAAACGTGAAAAACGCAAAAAAAGCGATCGAAAAGGCGTTCCGTTATCAGGTGGAGGGCAAGGGCTTCTCACTGATCGAGGTGCTGTCGGCCTGTCCGACGAACTGGGGCCTGACGCCGCAGAAGGCGCTGGAGTGGATCGACGAGAAGATGATCCCGTACTATCCGCTGGGTGTCTACCGAGACAAGGAGGGCTGAGAGATGGCAGATCATCAAATCGTGATTGCGGGCTTCGGCGGACAGGGATTGCTGTTCTCCGGAAAGGTTCTGGCCTACGCGGGCCTCATCGAAGGGCGGGAGCTCAGCTGGCTGCCGTCCTATGGCCCGGAGATGCGCGGCGGCACGGCGAACTGCAACGTCATTCTGTCGGACGCCCCGGTCGGCTCGCCGATCGTAAACACGCCGAACGTGCTCATGGTTATGAACAACCCTTCGCTCGATAAATATGAAAACGCCGTGCAGCCGGGCGGAAAAATTTTCCTCGACTCCACGCTCATCGCCCGCAAGGTTACGCGCACGGATGTGGAGGCTTATTACGTCCCGGCCACGAAGATGGCAATGGACATGGGAATGCCGACGCTTGCCAACATGATCCTGCTCGGCGCGCTGATCGCGAAGACCGGGTGTGTCCGGGAGGAGAGCCTCGCGGACGCGCTGCACAAGGTCATCCCGGCGCGCAAGGCCGACCTTTTCGACCTCAACATGCAGGCGCTTCAGGCTGGGAAGGAGTTCGCCGGATGAAGACCGCCTGCATCCAGATGGACATGCTCTTCGCGCAGCCGGAGGAGAACTTCGCGAAAGCGAAGCGGCTCATCCGCGAAGCGATGGCGGGCGGACCGGACGTGGTTGTCCTGCCGGAAACATGGAGCACCGGTTTTTTCCCGAAAGAGCGTCTTTCCGAACTGGCCGAGCGGGACTGCGCGCGGGTGAAACGCGAACTCGGCGGGCTGGCTGCGGAGCTTGGCGTGAATCTTGTGGCGGGCAGCGTCGCGAATGTGCGCGGCGGAAAGGTCTATAACACGGCGTGCGTCTTTGACCGCGCGGGGAACTGCGTCGCAGAGTATGATAAGACGCACCTGTTTACGCCGATGGGCGAGCATGCGTATTTCACGCCCGGCGATCATCTCTGCCGCTTCCGGCTCGACGGACACGACTGCGGCCTTGTAATCTGCTATGACATCCGCTTCCCGGAGCTGACGCGGACACTCGCCGTGCAGGGGATGGACATGCTCTTCGTCGTGAGCCAGTGGCCAGCGGCGCGCATCGGACATCTGCGGGCGCTGACGGTCGCGCGGGCGATTGAGAATCAGGCGTTCGTCATCTGCTGCAATTCCTGCGGCGACGCGGGCGAGACACATTACGGCGGCGCGTCCGCAATCATTGATCCGTGGGGGGAGCTGCTCGCCGCCGGCGGGCAGGACGAGCAGATTTTGGCCGCGGATTGTGAACTGGAGATGCTGGATGGAATCCGGAGCTCCATCAATGTCTTTCGCGACCGGAGGGCGGAGCTCTATCGGGTCTGATCGATGCTCCGCCCCTACAAACAGCTTTTATATGTACTATGAACATCAGGAGGAATGAAAAATGGAATACAACTTCCCTGTGATAAGGACTACGCACCCCAAGCCCCGTCCTGCCGACGAGACGAAGCTGGGCTTTGCGAAATACTTCACCGACCACATGTTCGTCATGGACTATGAAGAAGGACAGGGCTGGCACGACGGGCGCGTTGTGCCGCACGAGCCGTTCCTCATCGAGCCGGCGTCCTGTGTGCTGCACTACGCACAGATGATGTTTGAGGGCATGAAGGCCTACCGCACGCCGGACGGCGGCGTCCAGATTTTCCGGCCGGACATGAACATCAAGCGTATGGCCCGCACGAATGAGCGCATGTGCATCCCGGAGCTGCCGGGAGACCTGTTCCTCGCGGCGGTCAAGGCTGTGATTGAGGCGGATCGCGACTGGATTCCCTCCGCGCCGGGCACTGCGATGTATATCCGGCCGTTCATCTTCGGCGATGAGGTCTCGTTCTCGGTTCTGCCGGCCAAGCACTACAAATTTATGATCATCCTCAGCCCGACGGGCTCCTACTACGCGGCAAACGACGGTGGCCTGGCCACGACGCGCATCTATGTGCAGGACAAATACATCCGCGCGGCGCACGGTGGCACGGGCTATGCCAAGGTCGGCGGCAACTACGGCGGCGGCATGCGCGCCAGTCAGGACGCGATGAAATATAACTGCAAGGATGTGCTGTGGCTCGACGCGGCGGAGCATAAGTATGTCGAGGAGATCGGCACGTCGAACGCCTTCTTCCGCATCGCGGACGAAGTTATCACCGCGCCGCTTGATTCCGGCACGATCCTGCCCGGCATCACGCGCGATTCTGTCATCCAGCTGCTGAAAAAGTGGGGCGTGAAGGTCTCGGAGCGGAAGCTCTCGATCGACGAGGTCGTTGCCGCGTCGAAGGACGGCAGCCTGCAGGAGATCTTCGCCAGCGGCACCGCAGCGGTCATCTCGCCGATCGGCTGGCTAAATGTGATGGGCACGGATGTTCAGGTCGCGGATGGGACGGTCGGTCCTGTGGCGCAGAAGCTCTATGATACGCTCTACGGCATGCAAACCGGGACGGTTGCCGATGATATGGGCTGGACGTATCGGCTCCTGTAAGCGCTTTTCTCGACAAGTCCTGCAGAATACGTTACAATATCCCCAAGGAATTCAGACGAAAGGACGGTGCGCAGCATGAATATCGGTATGGTTATGATGATGTGCAAGACCGTCTTTGATTTGTTCTGAGAGCTGCTCGAACTAATTTCCAAAGGCGGTCATGGGTGCGTTGTCCATGACCGCCTTTCTTTGTCTGACTGTGAAAAAATGAGGAGGAACCCCGATACCGATCAAAATACCGAACGGATTGCCGGCGAAAACATCTCCGTGAAGGAGGAGACGCGCACCGTGACACAGGACATCCGACCGCTGCAGATTCTGGTTTTGAACCCTGATGCCGGCGAAGATCGAAACGAAGACGCACGTCTATTCCACGTTTCACATCTGCTGGGGCGCACAGGCGGGACTCTATTATCATGATGGTATTCACAAGCACGACCTGCAGGAAAAGCTCTTCGGCGTGTTCCCGCACATGGTGGCACGTCGGAGTTCGATGTTTATGCGCGGCTTTGACGACACGTTGCTTTCTCGGCGGCGATACCGCTCAATGATGGCAGTCTCGAAAGGTACGCCCTTGAACCGGGGTACGTGTAGCGTGACATCGCTGGAGGTCGTGGTGAGGTTGCGGTCATAGTGACCGCTGCGGTACCCTCCTCATTTTAAACCAGCGCCACGTCCAGCACCATCATCACGCTGAAGCCCACGGCAAAGAACACCGTACCGAGATTGGAATGCGCTCCCTGCGATAGTTCGGGGATCAGCTCTTCCACGACTACATAGAGCATCGCGCCAGCGGCGAAGCTCAGAAGATACGGCAGCGCGGGAATGATGAACTGCGCGGCAAGGATCGTCAGCACCGCGCCGGCCGGCTCCACAACGCCGGAAAGCACGCCGCCGAGAAACGCGCGGCCTTTTTTCTGCCCCTCCGCGCGAAGCGGCATGGAGATGATCGCGCCCTCCGGGAAGTTCTGAATGGCGATGCCGATGGACAGGGCCAGCGCGCTTGCCGCCGTGATCTGTGTGCCGCCGGCAAGGAAGCCCGCGTACATCACGCCGACGGCCATGCCCTCCGGAATGTTGTGCAGCGTGACGGCCAGCACCATCATGGTCGTGCGGGCAAGCCTGCTTTTGGGGCCTTCGGCCTGTTCGCTGCCGACGTGCAGGTGGGGGATCAGATGGTCGAGCGCAAGCAGGAACAGCACGCCGAGCCAGAAGCCCGCAAACGCCGGGAAGAACGCGAGCTTTCCCAATGCTGCCGACTGCTCGATGGCCGGGATGAGAAGGCTCCAGATCGACGCGGCTACCATCACGCCTGCGGCAAAGCCCGCAAGCGAACGCTGGACCAGATCGCCGAGCGATTTTTTCATAAAGAACACACAGGCCGCACCGGCCGTCGTGCCGAGAAACGGGATCAGAATCCCGAGAACTGTCTGCATATGTCTGCCTCCGGGGGCTATTTGTTTCTTCTGTACCCCGCTTTGTCGCGGTATTCGGGGTGATTTTTCAGATACGGGTCCTTGTCGCCGCAGATGGTGTAGTCGCATTTGCAGCCGTTCGCGCAGGTGGTGGTGCGCACCAGCCTTGCGTGGATCAGCTCCATAGATGCAAAATCCACGTTGCAAAGAGCGGGCATGATGTCCGTGAGGCCGTGCTTGATCGCAAACTCCGCCGCCGTACAGCGCGATCATCCTGCGGTAGCATTCGTAGACCATGTCATAGGTTTCGGTGATGCAGTGATCGGTGCACAGCGGGTAAAACGGGAACCACACGTCGCAGCCGGAGTCCTGCATCAGCTTGCGCATGACGGGCAGATCCCCTTTATCCGGGCCGATGACCATGCCGCCGCCGAAGAAATAGAGGATCGCACGCTTGGACGGCGTTGGATGTTCTCTGACGATCAGGCACGGAAAGCCGTGCACCGTGACCGTTTCATAATGCGCCTTGCGGTCGGTGGGCGTAAATACGCCGCGATTGCGGTTCTGCTTGTCAATGACCTTCCGAATTTCCTCATCCGGCAGCCCAAACGCCTTTTTCGCGCCGGAAAGCTTGTAAGCTGTGCGCAGAACAGAAGCGAAGATACTCATACCGTCAATTCTTTTCCCGTAATCGTCAGCACGCCTCACTGTTAAACTGCTCTAACCAACGGGCAAACAGTTAGACAAAACTAACCGTATGCCGAAACAATACACAGCGGCTCAAATCTGATTCTATGGTAGCAAAAACCCCGTTTCCTGTCAAGACGCAGACGGATTCCGACTGTTGCGCTCCGTGCTGTTTCGCAAAAGCGGGCAGAAACCATCCGCAGCCAGCGGCTTCCTTATCGGGAAAGCCGCTGGCTGCGGAGCGCCTGTTTTTATGCTTCGAGCGCGGACAGGACATCGTCCCAGGCATCCGGGAAGGTGCAGTACTCGATCAGCGTCAGCGCGCCGGTCGGGTCTTCGCCGGACGAGAGCGCGGCTTCGAATGCAGACTGGTCTTCCAGACGGTAGATCGCGCCCGCACCGCTTTCATCGTACAGCGCCGCAACGCCGCCGGATTCGAATGCCAGCCAGATCACAGGTTCTCCCTGCGTCCCGCCCGGCTCCGGGTCCATGATGTTGAACGCGGTCACGAGCCGTTTCGCCCGTTTTTCCGTCAGGACTTGTATTTCCCAGCCGCTTTCCGTGCGGGTATAGGCCGTGATTGTCCCGCCGGAGAGGGTGTCGTAGGGGGTGAAGGTATACGGGTCGGTGGGAGCGGGTTCGTCCTCATCCAAGAAGTGCTCGGCATTCAGACCGCCGAAGCTGATGTGTGAGACTTCACCCGCTTCGGCGCGGATCAGCATGAACAGGTCGCCGGACGTGAGCTCGTACAAGTCATACGGAATCTCCTGATCGTTTTCGATCATCGTTTCATGCGTCCACACGGCGTCCGGATACGCAGCATCGACGGCCTCCTGCGGACTGCCGATGCCGATACCGGTATCCAGCGTCCAATCGCAGGGGCTTTGCGCCCAGACCTCGCTCAGTACCGAGCCGCTGCCGTCGCGCATGCCGGTGTTTGTAAAACGCAGACGCAGATCATACAGCACGTCCGCGCTGCCGGAGGTGTTATAGAACCAGCAGACCTCCCACACGCCGTCCTCGCGCTGAATTTCTCCCGCGTTGTTGGTACTGTCCGGCTCGCCGAGCATGGCCCGCACGTCCTCACGCTTCATCCCCAGCCGCAGTCCGCCGAGCTCCGTCGCCAGAATGCGCGCAGATACGGAATTCTCGTCCTCCCAGCCGCCGTCTGCCGCGGATTCTCCGCCGCGCGTCGGTTCTTCCGCACCGGCGATGCCGTCCTCCGCAGGTTTTTCATCGCTCGCAGGCGACTCTGTGGTGGGTGTTTCGATGCCGGCGGCCTGACTGGCATTGTCTGCGTTCTTGTAGCCCAGGTTCCGCACGGCCAGCGGGATGGAGATAGCCAGCACCGCGCAGGCGGCCAGCGCCGCGATGGGCAGCCAGCGCTTTTTCCGCCGGATATCGGCAGCTTCCTCAAGCATGGCATCGCTTAAATCCCCGATGCAGCGGAACAGGTCTTTCGTCGTCATACCGCGATCCCCTCCTTCAAAAGCGCGTCCCGCAGTCCCGCGCGCAGACGGAACAGCCGGGATTTGACCGTGTTTTCCGTCAGCCCGAACAGGCCCGACAAGCGCCGGACAGAGTCGCCGTAATAATACCGGCGCAGAAACAACTGCCGGTTTTCGCGCGTCTGCGATTGCAGGAATACCTCGATCGTCAGCGTGACGGCCTGCGCGTCGAGCCGCGCCTCGGGCCGTTCGCCGCCCGGCAGACAGTCGGAAAGTTCGGAAAGCAGCAGCTCTGTCTGCCCGCCGCCGCGATTCTGCGCGCGGGCCGCTTCCCAGCGCGTAAAGGACAGATTACGCGTAATGCGGCCCAGAAACGCCCGCAGACAGCCGGGCCGCGTGGGCGGAATGGCGTTCCACGTATGCAGCCACGTGTCGCTGACGCATTCCTCCGTGTCCTCATGGCTGTGCAGGATGTTGAAGGCAATGGAGCGGCAGTAGCCGCCGTATTTCTTCCCTGTCTCGGCAATGGCCCGCTCCTCGCGGGCGAAGTACAGATCAATGATCGTTTCGTCTTCCATATCGAATCCTCCTCTGTCTGTCAAGACCGGATTTTTCCGCGTTGGTTGCGTGAATTTGGGTTGATTTTTTTGAGCTTCCGTGCTATGTTCTGTATGCAATTTGCATGAGATCGTGCATTCAAAGCGGGAGGAAAAATAAAAATGCAAGAGCCGCTGCAAAAACCTGCATTTTCAAAGCAAGCGCTGCTGCACTGCGCGGGCATTGTCGGCGCGGGGCTGCTGTATTCACTGGGCATCAACCTGTTCGTTGTCCCGACCGGGCTGTATACGGGCGGAATTATGGGCTTTGCGCAGCTGCTGCGCACGCTGTTCCTGCATCTGACAGGGCTGGAGCTGAAGATCGACATTGCAGGTATCATCAACTATGCAATCAACCTTCCGATTTTATGCATCGCGTGGAAACAGCTCGACCATCGCGTGGTGTTCAAAACGCTGCTGTCCGTCACGTCGACGACTGTTTTTATGTCTCTGATCCCGCGCACGGACATTCTGCACGGCGATCAGCTGGCCGAATGTCTCATCGGCGGCATTCTCTGCGGCTGCGGCATCGGCATCACGCTCTGGATGGGCGGCACGACGGGCGGCATGGACGTGATCGGCATGATGCTCATCAAAAAGGGCTCGCATACGTCCATCGGCCATGTGAACCTGTTCTGGAACATGGCGCTCTATGCGATCTGCGCCGCCGCGTTCAACCTGTCCACGGCGATCTATTCGATCCTGTTCTCGTTCATCTCCACGACGGCAATGGACAAGCTGCACATGCAGAACATCAACGTCGAGGTCACGGTCGTGACGAAGGTCCTGAGCCCGGAGATGGAGCACGAAATTCTCGTCGACCTCCACCGCGGCATTACGCGCTATGAGGGCATCGGCGAGTACACCGGTGAGCCGGTCCATATCTTCTATATTCTCGTCACGAAATACGAGATCAGCCGCCTGCGCGCCATCGTCTGCAAACACGACCCCCACGCATTCATCGTCGCCAAGGACGGCGCGGTCGTCTATGGGAATTATAAGAGGAAGCTGTAAACGCCCGCCGCTGCAGGGTTTCTGCAAATTTTAATATGTTTCACAAAAACCGGGCCGTGGTGGCCCGGTTTTTCTGGTTACAGCACACGCTCGACCGCGTGGTACAGGCTGCGGATGGCAAGCTCGTAGTCCGTCTCCTTGACGGCGATGATGATGTTCAGCTCACTCGATCCCTGGTCGATCATGCGGATATTGATGTTCGCGTCGGCAATCACGCGGAAGATGCGCGCGGCGGTGCCCTTGGCGTAGATCATGCCCTGGCCGACGACGGCGATGAGGGCCAGTCCGTCCTCCACGCTCACGTGGTCGGGCTGCAGCCGATCCTGGATCTGCTGCAGGATCTCATCACGCGCGGGAGCCAGCGCCTCGGTCGAGACGAGGATGGAGACGGTGTCGATGCCGGACGGGCAGTGCTCAAAGGAAATGCCGTGCTCGGCGAAAATCTCCAGCAGCTTTGCCACAAAGCCGATCTCGCCGTTCATCATGGACTTTTCCACGTACACGCTGCTGAAGCCTTTGTGGCCTGCGATGCCGGTCACGACGCGCTTGTGCGCGTTGGACGGGAGCGAGGGGACGATGAACGTGCCGGGGTCGGACGGGCGGTTGGTGTTGCGGATGTTGATGGGGATGTTCGCCCGGCGGACGGGGAAGACCGCATCCTCATGCAGGACGGACGCGCCCATGTACGAAAGCTCACGCAGCTCACGATAGGTAATGTAGTCGATCACGTGCGGATGCTCGATGATGCGCGGGTCGGCGGACAGAACGCCGGAAACATCCGTCCAGTTTTCATACAGGCCAGCACCGACGGCACGGGCGACGACGGAGCCGGTCACGTCCGATCCGCCGCGCGAGAAGGTGTGCACCGTACCGTCTGGCATGGCCCCGTAGAAGCCGGGGATCACGGCGTGCTCCACGCTTACAAGCGCGTGCCCGATGGCGGTATTCGTCGCCTCCGGGTCGAACGAGCCGTCGGCCCGGAACAGGACCATCTGCGCCGCGTCGACAAAGCGGAAGCCGAGATACGCGGCCAGTAATTTGGAATTGAGATATTCGCCCCGGCTGGCCATATAATCGCGCTGGGGACTCTGGCGCAGGTGTGCCTCAATGGCGGCAAAGTCCGGCTCCAGATTGGCACTCAGGCGCAGCGCGCCGATGATATCGGCAAAGCGCTGCCGGATCTCGTCCAGCACGGGCGCAAATTCCTGCCCGGCGCAGGCCGCGTCATAGCAGCGGTAAAGAAGATCGGTGACCTTTGTATCGCCGTCAAAGCGCTTGCCCGGCGCGGAGGCGACAACATAGCGGCGGGCCGGGGCTTCCCGGATGATCGCCGCGACCTTTTCAAACTGTGCGGCGGTCGCAAGCGAGCTGCCGCCGAATTTCACAACGATGGGATTCATGGAAAGCTCCTTTCAATGGGGTGCTGGCGTTATTTTCGCACAAAGTCCCTCGCCGCGTCAACCATGTTTTCACGGAAAACCGCTTTTTCGGCAAAAAATCTGCGCGCAGGAGAAAAACATCTGTCTTTTTGTCAAGAACGCACAAAGCCGCCGGACAAACGCCCGGCGGCACACGATACTGTCAGCTTTGCAAAAGCGTTGGCAGGGGCGGGGCTCTGCTCCGCCCGATGGGCAGGTGCAAATCTGCACAGCACTCTGTAGGGGCCGACGACCCTGTCGGCCCGATAAATATTGCGGATTCGCCGCAGATTTCAGAAAAAGCGCTGCTTTCTGTGGGCGGACAGAGTCGTCCGCCCCTACAATGGAATGGGCAGGCGTTTGCGGATTCGCCGAAGATTTCCGAAAAATACGATGTATTCTGCGGGCGGGCAGAGTCGTCCAACCCTACACTGAAAACGGCAGGCGATTATCGTTTTTCACGCTGCGGCGGCTCTACGCCCCAGTTGGGAAGCGGCTGGCGCTGCATGGCGCCGAAGATCTTGCTTTTGAGATCGGGATACTGCGCCTGCAGAGAGACGATCAGCTCCTTGACCTCCTGCCGCTTGGTGTGCTTGTCGGCGGGACAGACGTTGTGGACGACGGGCAGCTCATATTTCTCCGCGAAATGCGTAATGGCCTGTTCGCCGACATAGAGCATGGGCCGGATCTGCGTGATGCCGGTGCGGCTGAGATACGTTACGGGCTCAAAGCAGCTGATGCGGCCCTCGTACAGAAGGCTCATGAGGAATGTTTCGACCGCGTCGTCAAAGTGGTGCCCAAGCGCAATTTTGTTGCAGCCCAGTTCCAGCAGCACGTCGTTCAGCGCGCCCCGGCGCATTTTCGCGCACATCGAACAAGGGTTCTTCTCATGCCGGTACTCGAAAATGATCGGGCCGATCTCCGTCTTTTTGATCTGATACGGCACGTCCAGCTTCGCGCACAGCTCCGCCACCGGGGAAAAATCCATGCCCGGCAGGCCCATGTCGATTGTGACGGCCTGCAGCTCATACGGGACGGGATAATACCGCCGCAGCGCGGCCAGCAGATATAAAAGCGACAGCGAATCCTTGCCGCCGGATACGCCGACGGCGATCTTATCGCCTGTGCAGATCATGTTGTAATCCTCCGCGCAGCGGCGGATGCGGCCCATCAGATTCTGCATACGAATTCCTCCAAATTCTATTGTTTTTGCATTTTGAGCATTTGCGAGTATTTTGAAGCATTTACGAGCATTTTGAAGCTCTTGCCATGAAGCATTGAAAATCAGAAAAATCGTGCTTGACACCGGTTTTGCCCTGTGGTATAAAGAATGAGCGCGTTTTCCAGAGCTATTGTATACACGCGCACCAAACTTGTCAAAACTTTTTATCATAAAAGAAAACCATGCGTTTTCAAACGGAGGAACAGACATGACCACTATGGCTAAGAAAGAGACCGTCCAGAGAAACTGGTACGTTCTCGACGCAGCTGGCAAGCCCCTGGGCCGCACCGCTGTGACCGCTGCCAAGCTTCTGCGCGGCAAGCACAAGGTTGACTTCACCCCGAACGTGGACTGCGGCGATTTCGTCATCATTGTGAATGTTGACAAGGCCGTCCTCACCGGCAAGAAGCTCGACAACAAGCACTACTATCATCACACCGGCTGGATCGGCAACCTCAAGGACGTCAAGTACCGCACTCTCATGGCTGAGCGTCCCGAGTTCGCCATGGAACTGGCTGTCAAGGGCATGCTGCCCAAGAACAGCATCGGCCGCGCCGCGCTCACCCGCCTGAAGCTCTACAAGGGCGCCGAGCACAACAACGCCGCACAGAAGCCCGAAGCATGGACTTTGGACTAATCAGGAGGTAACAGACTATGTACGAGAGCAAGAGACAGTATCAGTACGGCACCGGCCGTCGTAAGTCCTCCGTTGCCCGTGTCCGCGTCTATCAGGGCGGCACCGGCTCCATCACCATCAACGGCCGCGATATCGACGATTATTTCGGCCTGGATACCCTGAAGATGGTCGTCCGTCAGCCTCTGGCTGCGACCGATCTGGTCGGCAAGGTCGACATTATCTGCACCGTCGAGGGCGGCGGCGTTTCCGGCCAGGCCGGCGCCATCCGTCATGGCGTTGCCCGCGCTCTGCTGAGCGTCAACCCCGAGTTCCGTGCCACGCTGAAAGCCGCCGGCTTCCTGACCCGTGACCCGAGAATGAAGGAAAGAAAGAAGTACGGCTTGAAGGCAGCTCGCCGCGCGCCGCAGTTCTCCAAGCGCTGAGTTTTGTTTCGATTTTTGCATCCGATTCCCGGACGGCTCCTGCCGTCCGGGTTTTGCTGTTTTTCGGCACGGTTCAGGCACTTGCGGCATAGAATGACGCGGGAACAGACGTTCCCGGATCTTTTATGGAGGGATATAAAATGGCTTCTTCCTGCAACGGCTGCTTCGGCGGCCTCGTATTCCCAGACTTCGTCCAGCAGCGGTGCTGCAATCCCTGCTGCAAGCAGACGACCGGCTCTGTCGGCGGCACGTCGACCACAAATCCCACCTGCACCTGTACCTGCACCTGCACGCAGCAGAGCGGTACGGTCGCCGGTACGTCGACGGGCTGCGGGTGCTGCCGCCGGTGCGGCTGCGGCTCGTGCGGCAGTGTAGGCGGTACTTCCAATTCGAACGCCAATTCCGGCTGCGGATGCAGCCGCTGCTCCGGCTGAGCAGATATGCGGCGGGCCGCTCCACCATCCGGTGGGGCGGCCCACTGTTTTCCGCTCTTTACAAATAGAACAAATCTGTTATAATAGTTCCTGGATAATATCGTCACGTTGCACAACAAGCGCAGAACAGGAGGCATTTTCATGCGGCTTGCAGTTCCGTTTGACCATGGCGAAATTTACGGGCATTTTGGCCGTACCGCGCAGTTCAAGCTTTACGATCTGACCGACGGGCGGATCGTCTCGACGGCTATTGTGGATACGATGGGAAACGGCCACGGCGCGCTGACGGGATTTCTGAAGGCGTATGCCGTCGACGCGCTCATCTGCGGCGGCATCGGTGCGGGTGCGCGCCTCGCGCTGGAGGAGGCCGGGATCCGGCTCTATCCAGGTGCGGCGGGCAGTGCGGACGAGGCAGTCCATGCCTTTTTGGCAGGGACACTTCAATATCAACCCGATCTCGTTTGCAGCCACCACAAGGACACGCCGCCGCGTGTCTGCGGCAGCCACACCTGCTCGGCTGCCTGCTATCACGAACAACAGGAGGAACCCTGCCATGAACCGAACTGACGCTCTGTACCAGAGCTTTCTGGATATCCTGCGGGAGGAGCTTGTGCCCGCGATGGGCTGCACGGAGCCGATCGCCATCGCCTATGCCGCGGCGCAGGCCCGCGCCGTGCTCGGCAAGCGGCCGGAGCGCGTGCGCATTGAGGTCAGCGGCAACATTATCAAGAACGTCAAGAGCGTGATCGTGCCGCATACCGGCTCGATGCACGGCATCGCGGCTGCCGCCGCCGCCGGTATCATTGCGGGCCGGGAAGACAGGGAGCTTGAGGTTCTGAGCGAGGTCACGCAGGCGCAGATCGAGGAAATGCGCGCCTATCTTAAAGAAGCTGCCTTTGAGATTCGCCCCATTGACTCGCCGTTCATTTTCGACATCCGCATTACGGTCTGCGCGGACGGCGATCAGGCCACGGCCCGCATTGTCGGCAGCCACACCAATCTTGTCCAGCTGCTGCACGGCACAACGCGCATCATCGACCGCCCGTGCAGCGAAACAGTGTCCGAGCGGCGCACGGACCGGAGCATCCTGACCGTGGAGCGTATTGTCGATTTCGCTGATTCCCTCTGTCCGGAGGATGTGCAGGAGCTGTTTGAACGTCAGATCTCATATAACATGGCCATCGCGGAGGCAGGACTCAGCGGCTCCTATGGCGCGAACGTCGGCAGAACGCTGCGTGAGGCCTATGGCGAGACGGTAAACAACCGTGCCCGCTATATGGCCGCTGCGGCCAGCGACGCACGGATGTCCGGCTGCGAGCTGCCGGTCATCATCAATTCCGGTTCCGGCAATCAGGGCATCACTGCCTCCGTGCCGGTCGTTGTCTACGCACAGGAGCTTGGCGTGAGCCGCGAAACGCTCTACCGGGCGCTGGCTGTGTCCAATCTGAGCACGATCCATATCAAGGCGCATATCGGGACGCTGTCCGCCTACTGCGGAGCCGTCTCGGCAGGCTGCGGCGCGGGAGCGGGCATTACATATCTTTATGGCGGCGGATATGAGCATATCAAGCACACGCTCGTCAACGCTATGGCGATCACGTCCGGCATCATCTGCGACGGGGCCAAGCCCTCCTGTGCGGCCAAGATCGCGACCAGCGTGGACGCGGGACTGCTCGGCTATCATATGTACCGCTGCGGCAACCAGTTCTACGCCGGGGACGGCATCGTCAAATCCGGCATCGAGCACACGATTGAAACCGTCGGCACGCTGGCCCACACCGGCATGGCCGATACCGACCGCCAGATCGTCCGCCTGATGATGGAGGACTGAGACGGTTGGAATGCGTACGCGCCAGCACATTACCGGGAAATTGAGCTTTAAAACCCACAAGCCAGTAGGGGCGGACGACTCTGTCCGCCCGGCAGTGAGGCGCCAAATCATTGAAAATTTTCGGCGACTGCGTGTGCACTCGCCTGTACATTTGTAGGGGCCGATGCCCTCATCGGCCCGGCAGAATGCACCGATTTACGGGAATCTTCGGCGAATTCGCAGCTTCCCAACGGGCCGATGTAGGCATCGGCCCCTACAATCAAGCAAGTATGTGCATACGGATTCGCCGTGGATTTCTGAGAAAAAGAGCCGCGTTCAGCGGGCGGACAGAGTCGTCCGCCCCTACAGGAACTGCACTCGTATCTCCGCCGGGGAGGCGGTGCAGAGGCAGGCGGAATAGCCTGCAAACAGCGGCAGAAGCTGCAGGTTTACGCCCGGAACAGACGGGAAGCCGCCCTCAGGCGAGACGGTGCAGACTGTCTCCAGGCCGGAAAGGCCCTCGCCGGTGAATTTGAGATAGCTCTCCTTTGCGCACCAGAGGTCAAAAAAGGGCGCATGGGAAGTCCGTTCCAGAAAAGCCTGCTCTGCCGGAGAAAAAAAGCGGCGCGTAAGCGCCTGCTTTTGGCAATCGCGGTGCTGCTGCACGTCGAGGCCGACCGGCGCGGCGGAAAACGCGCACAGCCAGTATGCCCCGCTGTGGGAAATGCTGAACTGCAGCTGCGGCGCGTCCGGAAAATATGGCTTCCCGTGTGCGCCGGACGCAAGCGCCGGCTCTGCCAGTCCGGGCGCATACAGCTGCGCCGCCTGCCGCAGCAGCCGGTGCGACGCGCCGGGGCTGCGGTCATAGGCGGCGGAATAGATCGTGACGCGCTGCGGCTCAGTCATTCGGCGTATCGGTCAGGACCTTGCCGATGTTCCACAGGTGCGCCGCCCGCTGGGCCGCATCCAGCCGCTCCGCGTCGCGCTCGTAGCGGATCTCTGCCGTGTGCGCGCCGCAGTCGAGACAGGCCGCGTAGAAGCACCAGCCGTTTTCCTCCTCCATCAGTCCCGCACCGCCGCAGACGGGGCACTCCTGCAGTTCGATCTGTTCGTAAAGCTCCATATCGTTCGCTCTCCTGTTCTGGTTTGATTCTCTGACCAGTATAGTGCAGCTTTCCCGCCGCGTCAACTAAAACTGCGCTTGACGGATGGCGCACTCTGCCGGTATACTGGAAGAAAACAGAAAGGCAGGCGCAGCATGGACAGGCTTACGATCTTTTTTGACCTTGACGACACGCTCTACGACCGCAGCATTCCCTATGAAAGAGCGTTTTCGCAGTTTTTCGGCGGAAGATACGCGGAAAAGCTGCCGCAGGCGTTTGACGCGGTCATTCACCGCGGCTACGAGGTGTTTACAGACGCGCACACCGGAAAAATCAGCATGGAGGCCATGCATATCTACCGCCATCAGACCGGTCTGGCAGACGCCGGTATCTCTATTACGCCGGACGAGGCGCTGCGCTTTCAGGCACTCTACGCCGAGCAGCAGCGGCACATCACGCTGAGCGATACCATGCGCTGCGTGCTGGACCTGTGCAGGGAGCGCTTCGCCGCCGTCGGCGTGATCACGAACGGAAGCGTTGGCTCGCAGACCGGGAAGCTGAAAAGCCTTGGCATGGAGCGCTGGGTGCCTGCGCAGCTGGTCTTCATTTCCGATGCAGTCGGCGTGATGAAGCCCGCGCCGGAAATTTTTCGCATGGCGCAGAAGGCTGCCGGAGGCGGCCCGTGCCTGTTCGTGGGCGATTCGTGCACGCAGGATATCGCCGGAGCCGCCGCCTGCGGCTGGCAGACGATCTGGATGAACCGCCGCGGAGAAGCGCCGGGGGACATTTGCCCCAGCTGCACAGTCACAAGCGAGCAGGCGCTGCTCGACTGCCTGCAAACGATCGCGGATACCGCGCAAGGTTGACACTGCCCCGGACAAGCACGCTTGTCCGGGGCTTCATGCTGCCTTATAAAAACCCGGCGGCGGAAAACTCCGCTGCCGGGCGCTTGAAGGCAAATTTAGATGTTTCTGACGTTCTCGTCTGCAAGGAAGAACAGCGCCAGTGCGCCGGGGCCGACATGGGAGCCGGTCACAGGCTCGTAATCGACCGTCAGGATTTTTTTGGGCGGCTTGCTGCTGCGGCGCAGGAGGGACGCGAGGATCTGCGCGTCGGGCGCGCAGTCGGCGTGGGCGATGCCGACGGTCTGCTCCTGTGCGTCCACGACAAGCTCTTCATAGCGCCTGGCAATGGCCTCAACGGCGCGCTGCCGGCCGCGGAGCTTGGCAAAGCAGACGATCTTTCCCTGCGGGTCGCCCTTCAGAAGCGGCTTGATCTGCAGAACCGTCCCGACGGCGGCTTCCAGATTGGACAGGCGGCCCGTCCGGCGCAGATAGCGCAGATCGTCGACGGTAAAGATCTGCGCCATGCGGTGGCGCAGCGCGCGGAGCGTCTTATAGGTTTCGTCAATGCTCAGCCCTTCGCGGCGGCAGTCCGCCGCGCGCATGACAAGCAGGCCCTCGCCCAGCGATGCGCTGTAGGTGTCGACCAGAAGGAACTTCCTGTCCGGGAACTCCTCGCGCAGCTGCCGCGCGGCGATCTGGCCGGAGGCATACGAGCCGCTGATGCCAGAGGACATACTGACAAACAGAACGTCCTCGCCCGCTTCCAGCAGCGGCGTCAGTACGTCGATGTAGCGCTGCGGCGGGATCTGGGAGGTCGTGACCTTCACGCCGCTGCGCATCTGCGCGTAAAAATCCTTCGCGTCAAAGGTCGTCAGATCCATGCAGGACTGCTCGCCCTTTCCGCTCTGGAAGGTGTAGGGGATGACCGTGATCTGCTCAGCGTGCAGATAGTCGGTCGGGAGATTTGCGGATGTATCGGTAACGATTCTGAACATGACGTCGCTTCTTTCTTGATATAATCTTCGATATTAGATTATCACATTTTACACGCAATGTCAATTCATCTTTCAAACGCGATTATCTCTTGCATTTTTTACCGGATGTGATATACTTGACCCGGAAAGGTGTGTGCAGCAATGAATTTTGACAATGATCTGGTCGTCGGAAAGCTCCGGCGCTGGGAAAAGTTTCTCGCGGCCTACCGGCTGCCGGAATGGGACGCCATTCCGGACTTTGGCCTCTACATGGAACAGGTCGTGCAGCTTTTAAAGCAGTATCTCGACTATCTGCCGCCCGAGCTCAGGCAGACGGAGCCCATCACAGCGGCGGCCATCAACAACTACGTGCGCACGAAGCTCCTGCCGGAGCCGCGCAAAAAGCGCTATTACCGCATCCATATCGCATATCTCATCATGATCTGTACGCTCAAGCAGAGCCTGCGGCTGTCGATGCTGCAGACGCTCCTGCCGGGCGATCTTGCGGAGGAGGACGTCAAAAAGGCCTACGCCGCGTTTGCCCTGCGCCACCAGCGGTGCGCGAAATACTTCATCGAGCAGGTCCGTCTGACGGCCGCCGCCATGTTCGACCGCGAGGTCACGACGGAGCTGAACGTCCGCGACACGGCGGAGATGATCGTCTCCGCCGCGATCTTAAGCGGCTTCACGAACCTGTTTGCGGAAAAGCTCATGCTGCTGGAGGGCAAGACGCTTGCCGACGGCGGAAGCATTGAGGTGCAAAAATAAACGCAGAGCCGGTGTTCCAATCTGTCTGGAACACCGGCTCCGGCTATTACGGGATCTCAAGTTCGCGTTTGAATTCGTCCAGCGTGGTGTCGCGGCTGACGGTGATGCGTTCGATCAGCAGCGGGTCGCTGCCGGTTTCATAGACGCCTGCGCAGGTGCGGACGCCGTAGGTGTAAAACCAGCTGGCAATTTTTCTGGTGCGGGCGCTGCTGTTCCCGTTCGGATAGGAAAGCGCGACGGGGAAGCGCCCGGTGAGCGTGAAGATCGCGCTCTGGCTGCGCACCAGCTCCCACAGCAGCGCCAGCGGGGACAGCGCGGCCATGTTCCGGTGGCTCCAGCCGTGGCTCTGGATGCTGACCAGCCCAGACTGCACCAGCTCCGCGAGCTGCGCCCGCGTCAGCTTGTGCGGCTTGCCGACGTCGCCCGCGATCAGAAAGATCGTCGCCTTCATGCCGTACTTCTGCAGAAGCGGCAGGAGCGTTTCGGCATTGTCGTCGTATCCGTCGTCAAAGGTCAGGAGCACCGGCTTTTCATATTGCTCGATGTGGGAAAGATCCTCGAAAAAGATCGTCTCATAGCCGTTTTCGGACAGGTATTGCAGCTGCTTTTCCAGCTCCTCCGGCTTTACGAACAGACTTTCCTCGCCCCAGCAGTCGTCGCCGACGGCGTGGTACATGAGAACGGGGACCCGGACCCCGGCGCTTGACGGCAGGCGCTGCGCACGCCGGACGGCGGCAATGCCGAGCGCCAGCGCACAGACGGCCAGCAGCAGGAAAAGCGCCGTCAGCACTCTGCGCCGTTTCATGCCTGAACCAGCTCCGTTTGCTCACGCGGGAAGGTCACGACAGCCTTGAACAGATCGCCGTCGATCTCAAGGCGGAACGTGCCGCCCTGCAGCTCGGTCAGGCTCTGCGCGATGGACAATCCCAGACCGCTGCCCTCTGTATGGCGCGAGCGGTCGCCGCGCACGAAGCGGGCCATGAGCTCCTCTGCCGGGATGTTCAGCTCGTATTTCGAGATATTCTTGAACGTGAGCGAGACGGTGTTCTCATCCGCAGCGCTTTCAAAATACACGCGTGTGCCGGGCATGGCATATTTGCAGATATTCGAGAACAGATTGCCCAGCACGCGGGACAGCAGCTGTCCGTCGGCCTGAATGACCGGCTGGGACGGCGCGGGGCGGAAGATCGGCTCCAGCTGTGCGTCTTCCAGCTTTTCGAGGTAATCGCCCGCCAGCTGGCTCAGCAGCACGTTCACGTCCGTCGGCGCCAGATGCACCGGAAGACTGCCGGAGGACGCCTTTGACGCTTCGACCAGATCCTCTGTCAGCTTCTTGAGCCGGGCGGACTGCCGGTTTAAAACGTCTACATATTCCTTCGCTTTTTCCGGCTGAATATCCTCTTTTTCCAGCAGATCGACGTAATTGACAATGGATGTAAGCGGCGTCTTGATATCGTGGGAGACGTTTGTGATGAGCTCCGTTTTCATGCGCTCAGCCCGTGTCTGCTCGTCAACGGCCTTCTGGATGCCAAGCTGGATGCTTTGCAGGTTTTCCTCATGCTTTTTGAGCGCCGGCAGCCAGCGGGGGATGGGCTTGCCCTTGTAATCGGTCTGGCCGTCGGCAATGGCCTGTCCTTCCTTCTGCAAAAGCCTCAGACTGGAGGCCAGATATAAGATCACAATGGTCAGCACCGCGCGAGAGATCACCCAAAAGGCTGGCAGGAGCGAATCATAGTAATAGCTGTTGGAGAACGTAAAGTACAGATCGACAAAGCACCAGCAAACCCAGATCAGCATCGTCCGCCAGACCATCGGAATGCGGCCCAGCCCCCGAAAGATCCACGCAAAAACCTTGTAGATCAGCGTGTTTTTAAAGAATCCTGGTGCTTTTGCCCGGCCTGCAACGCTCAGAAGGAGCGTCAGCGCCAGAGCCGCAGTGCCGAATGCGAGAAGAATATAATACCAGAAATCAATATACCAGATATTACCAAGGAAGGATGCCCACGCGAAGAACAGCAGAGCAAGCAGCGCAAGGAACAGATCGAGCGGGATTTTATTGAGCCAGCACTGGTAGATGCCGTCCACGCCCTCCTTGTGCCCCATGGCGCACAGCAGGAAGATAAACAGGAACAGGCAGACTGCAAGAAGCAGAATGGTCAGCACGATCAGAAGATAGCGTGCGCTGATCAGCCGCTCAACCCATGTCATAACGTACAGCGCGGAATCGCGCGGAGCAAGCGGGCTTTTGAGATATGCCTGATAGACCGCTGTGACTTCGCTGCCGTCGCTCAGCAAAGTGGTCATGTCCTGCTGGTAATAGGCGGAGGCCTTGCCGGAATAATCGTCTTTATTCAGTGCGCCGGTGCTGAACAGAATCTCGCCGGTGGCTTTGTCCGTGAGTTTGAAGTAGATGTTGGAGGTGAGCGGGTCATAGCGATCACGGAGAAGATTGCGCGAGACCGTATCGTCCTCGACCCAGGCGTGCAGCGCCGCCCAGCCGTCGCCTCTCGTCTGCTGTAATAGATTATTTTCCGCTATCTGGCGCACTTGCTCACCGCCGTCTGCGTAGGCGCCATAATTGATCAGATACGCGATGCCAAATGCCGAGGCTGCCAATAATACCGCGAACACGATCAGGAGCACAATGGCTGTGCACTTGACCCACAGTTTTCCGTAAAGCTGTTTCATGTCCTGCCTCCTTCCAGCTTGTAGCCCTTGCCCCAGACGACCTTTAAGTATCGGGGCTCGGACGGGTTGATCTCCAGCTTTTCCCGCAGATGGCGGATGTGTACCGCCACCGTATTGTCGATCCCGACCGGCGCTTCGTTCCACACTGCGCTGTAAAGCTCCGCAGGCGTAAAGACCTTGCCGGGGTGCTGCATGAGATAATACAGGATGTCATATTCCTTCGGCGTGAGCGCGATCGGCTCTCCGTCGAGCGTGACGCGCTTCGCGTCATGGTCAAGGCAGATGCCGCCGACCGTCAGCTCCGACGGCGCTTTCACCGCCGCGCCCAGCTGCAGGAATCTTCGCAGCTGCGATTTGACTCGCGCCAGCACCTCCACGGGGTTAAAGGGCTTTGTGATATAATCGTCTGCGCCCACGCTGAGGCCCAGAATCTTGTCTGAATCCTCGGATTTTGCCGTGAGTAAAATCACGGGAATATTGGTGAACTCGCGCAGCTTCGCCATGGCCGTAATGCCGTCCATGCCGGGCATCATGATATCCATCAGCGCCAGCTGCACCGGCTCCGTCTTTGCGACCCGCAGCGCTTCCTCGCCGCTGTAAGCCGTGTGGACGCAGTAGCCGTCGGATTCCAGATAAATTTTCAAAGCCGCGACGATATCCCTTTCATCGTCGCAGACCAGAATATGCTGCATAACAGATTTCCCTCCGTTTTCTTCTCTGTGCTATCATCATATCCAAAATCCTATGAACAAACAAGCGGGAAACGCCTTAAGATTTTATGAAGCTATGCGGGGAAGGCGTTTGGGTGCGCCCGTGTTCCCCATCCCCGAAAAATGAGATTGAATTTTGCAAAAAACTAGTATAAAATCAAACTATCAGAACCTTCATGACTGGGAAAGGAGCCGTGTGCAGTCTATGTTATTTATCGGCATTGATCTCGGCACGTCTGCCTGCAAGCTGCTGCTTGTCGGGGAGGACGGTACGATCCAAAACGAAGTCACAAAGGAATATCCCCTCAGCTTCCCGCACCCCGGCTGGTCGGAGCAGAGGCCGGAGGACTGGTGGGACGCGGTCGTGACCGGCGTTCCGGAGCTGCTGCGCGGCTTTGACGCGAATGACGTCGCGGGCATCGGCTCCGGCGGGCAGATGCACGGGCTTGTCGCGCTGGATGAACACGATCACGTCATCCGCCCGGCCATTCTCTGGAACGACGGCAGAACGTTCAAAGAGGTGGATTATCTCAACAACGTCGTCGGCAAGGACAGGCTGTCAGAGCTGACGGCAAACATCGCTTTTGCGGGCTTTACGGCGCCGAAGCTCCTCTGGATGCGCGAAAACGAGCCGGAAAATTTCGAAAAAATCGCGAAGATCATGCTCCCGAAGGACTATCTGACGTACAAGCTCACCGGCGTTCACGCCTGCGATTATTCCGACGCTTCCGGTATGCTGCTGCTCGACGTGCAGCACAAGCGCTGGTCGCAGGAAATGCTGAAGATTTGCGGCGTTTCCGAACGCCAGATGCCGAAGCTGTTTGAAAGCTTTGCGGTCGTGGGCCGGCTCACGAAGGAAGCGGCGCAGACGCTGGGGCTGCCAGAGACGGTCAAGGTCGTGGCCGGTGCAGGCGACAACGCTGCGGCGGCGGTCGGCACGGGTACGGTCGGCGCAGGCGGGTGCAATATTTCGCTCGGCACGTCCGGGACGATCTTCATTTCGTCCGACAAATTTGGCGTCGACCCGAACAATGCGCTTCATGCCTTTGCGCACGCAGACGGCGGCTATCATCTGATGGGCTGTATGCTCTCTGCTGCCAGCTGCAACAAGTGGCTGTGCGAGGAAATTCTGAAAACGTCCGACTTCGCGGGCGAACAGAAGGATATTACGGATGAAAAGCTCGGCGAGAATCACGTGTACTTCCTGCCGTACCTCATGGGCGAGCGCAGCCCCATCAACGACACGAACGCAAGAGGCACGTTCACCGGCATGACGATGGACACCAGCCGATCCGACATGGTGCAGGCGGTTTTAGAGGGTGTGGCGTTCGCCATCCGGGATTCGTTTGAGGTCGCGAAGTCGCTCGGAATCGAGATCCCGCGCTCGAACATCTGCGGCGGCGGCGCGAAGAGCCCCCTGTGGCGCAAGATTTTCGCGAATGTCCTCGGCATTCCGCTCGACATGGTCAAGACCGAACAGGGGCCCGGCTACGGCGCGGCAATGCTTGCCATGGTCGGCTGTGGGAAATTCAAGACTGTGCAGGAAGCGGCGGACAAGCTCGTCGAGACCGCGTCCACGACCGAGCCGGACGCGGCGCTGACGGCAAAATACGAAGCCCGCTACCAGAGCTTCAAAAAGCTCTATCCCGCACTGAAGGAGTTCTTCGCTGTAACGGTGTAAGTCAATCTGCACGTTCCGTGCAGGGGCGGACGACTCTGACCGCCCGCAGAATGCACTGCTTTTACAGAAAACTATGGCAAATTCGCAATATTTTCAGGGCCGACAGAGTCGTCGGCCCCTACAGTTGTGATTTTCTATAACAGGAGGAATTATGAAAATTTACTCTGTTTCCGACCCCGCATTCAAGCCCTACGGCAAGGTTCTGACCGGCTTTGACACGGCTGCGCTGATCGCGGCGATGAAGACTGTCCCCATGCCGGAGGGCGGCACGGCCTATGAGCCGTCGATTCCCGCATTGGAGGAAAGCGGCATCTTTGATGCCATGCAGAATCGAGCCTACGGCGGGATGCCCATCCAGATCGGGATGTGCTGGGGCTACAACACAAAGCTGAACTGTCTCGAATACCACCGCGACAGCGAGGTCAACGTCGGCGAGACCGACTTTGTTCTCCTGCTTGCAAAGGAAGACGAGATCGAGGACGGCAAGCTCGACACCGCAAAGGTCAAGGCTTTCCGCGTTCCGGCAGGTGCTGCCGTCGAGGTCTACGGCACGACGCTCCACTACGCGCCGTGTCAGACGGAGAAGACCGGCTTCCGCGTCGCCGTCGTCCTGCCGAAGGATACGAACACGGAGAAGCCTGTCTTCGAGCCGCAGAGCGAAGAAGATACATGGATGACCGCCCGCAACAAGTGGCTGCTGGCCCATCCGGACTCCAGCGAAGCAAAAACCGGCGCGCACATCGGCCTGACCGGCAAGAATATCGATATTACCGAAAACTAAGGAGGAACTGTATCATGTTTGAAAACATCCCCAATGTCAAGCTCGGCCTCATCGCCGTCTCCCGCGACTGCTTCCCCAGAACGCTCTCCGAAATGCGCCGCGCGAATATCGCCAAGGCCTGTGAGGGCGGCGTGTACGAATGCCCCGTCACTGTCGAAAATGAAGCCGATATGCGCAAGGCCGTCGCCGACGTCAACGCGGCAGGCTGCAACGCCCTTGTCGTCTTCCTTGGCAACTTCGGACCGGAGACGCCGGAAACGCTCATTGCCAGATATTTTGACGGCCCGTGTATGTTCGTGGCTGCCGCCGAGGGCGACGGCGACCTGATCAACGGCCGCGGCGATGCGTACTGCGGCATGCTGAACTGTTCGTATAACCTCGGTATGCGGCACCTGAAGGGCTACATCCCCGAATACCCGGTCGGCACGGCGGAGGATATCGCGAAGATGATCTCCGATTTTATTCCCATTGCAAGAGCTATCATCGGTGTGAAGAACCTGAAGATCATCACCTTCGGCCCGCGTCCGCAGGACTTCTTCGCCTGCAACGCGCCCATCAAGGGCCTGTACGAACTCGGTGTGGAGATCGAGGAGAACTCCGAGCTGGATCTGCTCGTTTCCTACAAGGCCCATGCGGGCGATGCGCGCATTCCCGCCGTCTGCGAGGATATGAAGAAGGAAATGGGCGAGGGCAGATATTACGCCGATATGCTCGAGCGCATGGCGCAGTTTGAGCTGACGCTGCTCGACTGGGCAGAAAACCACAAGGGCGCGCGCAAATACGTCGCGTTCGCTGACAAGTGCTGGCCGGCGTTCCCGGAGCAGTTCGGCTTCGAGCCGTGCTATGTCAATTCCCGTCTGGCCTCGCGCGGCATCCCCGTGGCCTGCGAGGTCGATATCTACGGCGCACTGTCGGAGTACATCGGCGCGTGCATTTCGCACGATGCAGTCACGCTTCTCGATATCAACAACTCTGTCCCGGCCAGCCTGTTTGAGGCTGGGATCAAGGGCAAGTTCGATTATACCCTGACGGATACCTTCATGGGCTTCCACTGCGGCAACACGCCCGCCTGCAAGCTCTGCGCCGACCGCGCGGTCAAGTACCAGCTCATTCAGCACCGTCTGCTTGAACCGGCAGGCTCTGAACCCGACTTCACGCGCGGCACACTCGAGGCAGATCTTGCGGCAAGCCAGATCACGTTCTACCGCCTGCAGTGCGATTCCGACGGTAATCTGCGCAGCTACATCGCAGAAGGCGAAATTCTGCCGGTACATACGGGGAGCTTCGGCGGCATCGGCATCTTCGCGATTCACGAGATGGGCCGCTTCTACCGTCACGTCCTCGTCCAGAAGCGCTACCCGCACCACGGTGCGGTCGCCTTCGGTCACTATGGCAAGCTCCTGTTCGAGGTCTTCAAGTTCCTCGGCGTGGGCGACATCGCCTATAACCAGCCGAAGTCCCTGCCGTACCCCACGGAGAACCCGTTCGCGTAAGAACCCGGAAGTAGTCAAGCCTCCGGCGGCCCCATCTTTTCCGCCTTGCCGGAAAAGATGGGGGAGAAAAGGGGCGCTGGGTTACGGTTTGGTGCGTTCTGCGGGTACAGTTCAGGCAAGTACCTGATTTTCGGTTGTTACGAACACACCAAATCACCCTACGGGCAATAAGGTACGCGCCGCCTGTTACGGTACTCCGAATTTGTGAGTAGCTGCGTTAGAATATCTGCGGTCAAAATTTGCAGAGCAGCACGAATTTGCCGCAGAAGTTACGAATTCGCTGAAGATTTCCGTAAAAACAGTATATCAGAAAAGGCATACGGACTGATGTTGAGGGAGGCAGAGTCCGTATGCCTTTTATTTATTTGACAGACGCCGGGAGAGATCTCCCGGCGCCTGTACAGGAAAGGGTAGGAACGTGCTTAGAACATGGCCTTCATTGCCTCGTACAGACCGTCGGCGTCCATGCCGTTGCGGGCGTAGAGGAATTCGGGGTTCGCGATCGGGACGAAGTAGTCCGGGCAGCCGCGGCTGACCAGCTTGCAGGCGATGCCTGCCTCCGCGATGCACGAGCCGACCAGCTGGCCGAGACCGCCGAGCAGGTTGTGGTCCTGCGCCGCAACGACGCGGCCGGTCTTTGCGGCGTCAATGACGGCCTGCTTGTCGAGCGGCTTGATCGTGAACATATCGACGACGCGGATCTCCTTGCCCAGCTCATCGTGGATGCGCTTGGCGGCTTCCATGGCAAAGTGGACCATGATGCCGGTGCAGATGAACGCACCGTCGTCGCCCTCGCGCGGGATGAGCGCCTTGCCAATCTCATATTTCGTATCCTCGGGATACAGGGAGCTTGTGGCCTCGCGGCCAAGGCGGATGTAGACAGGGGCGTTCAGCTCCATCGCCGCCTCCAGCAGCTTTGCGATCTGGAACGGGTCGCCCGGCTCCAGAACGGTCATGTTGTTGCAGGCGACCATGAGCGCGGAGTCCTCCAGCGCGCAGTGCGTGCAGCCGGAAGCGCCGTTGGAATAGCCTGCGCCGTTGCCGATGATGACGACTGGCAGCTTGGAATAGCAGATATCGGTGCGCACCTGCTCATAGCAGCGCATGGACGCGAACGGTGCGAACGCGAAGGCCAGCGGGCGGAAGCCCTCGTGGGCAAGACCGGCGGAGACGCTCATCAGGTTCTGCTCGGCAATGCCGACGTTGTAGCAGCGGTCGGGATATTTTTCCTTGAACGCCTGAATGCGGGAGGAGGTATCGACGTCAGCGGTCAGAACGAGCATGTTGTCATACTCGCCGCCGAGCGTGGCCAGGCACTTGCCGACAGCGTCGCGTGCGCTGGTCATTATGGTCATGTTCAGGGTCATGTTCATTTCGCCCTGCAGCAGCTTGCCCTGCGCTTCACTCATGCTTCCGCACCCCACTTTCTTTCATATGCTTCGGTGATCTCGGCCTTTGCCTTGATCCAGTCGGCCTCGTTGACGCAGCCTGCGTGCCAGGAGACGTTGTTCTCCATGAAGCTGACGCCGTGGCCCTTGACGGTCTTGCCGATGATAACGGTCGGAACGTCGGAATCAGGCGCGGGCAGCGCGTCGATGGCGTCGAGGATGGCGTTCATGTCATGGCCGTCGATGGTGACGGTGTTCCAGCCGAACGCGCGCCATTTGTCTGCGAACGGTTCCAGTGCCATGTATTCCTCGGTCGGGCCGTCGAAGGACATCCCGTTGCGGTCGACGAAGACGACCAGATTGCCGAGCTTATACTGGTGGGCGTACATTGCCGCCTCCCAGATCGAGCCTTCGCCGCACTCGCCGTCGCCGACGACGGTGTACACGCGGCTGCTTGAGCCCTTGCGCTTCAGCGCGGTGGCCATGCCGCTGGCGACAGGGAAGCCGTGGCCGAGCGAACCGGTAGACACGTCGACATACGGGTTCGCGAGGTTGCACGAATGCATGCCGAAGCGGCCAAAGTTGGTGGCGTATTCCTTGTAGATATCTCCGACATCATAGCAGCCGATGGCGGCCTGACTGAACGAGGTGACGGCTGCCGCGTGGCCCTTGGACAGGACGAAGCGGTCGCGGCCCTCCCAGTGCGGATCCTTGACGTCATAGTGCATTGCATACTGCCAGATGGCGGTCATCATATCGCAGACAGACAGGTCGCCGCCGATATGGATGAGCGTTTGATGCGCCAGATCCAGAAGCCGGATCTTCGTCGTCAGGGCAGCCTGCTCCATGCGATGGACTAAGGCTTTCTCTGCCATGTGAATAACTTCCTCCTTTTTAGCTGTGGATTGCGTTTTCTCCGGCCCAGCGGCGGAGCAGAGCGGTCTGCTCCGCGTCGGGATGGAATTTTGCGCAGTAGACGGTGCCGTCCTGCTTGTAATACAGGCGGGCGGCGCTTTTTGCGCTGCGTGCGGTCATCAGGAAAGTGCGTGAAACCGGGCCGAATCGCTTCTCGTCGTAGGCCTCTCCGGGTTCCAGCAGGCACAGCATTTCCTGCCTGCGGACGCGCTCATAGATCCGTGATTTCCTGTTCTGCACCCGTTCGAACGTCAGTGAGTCGTCCGGGAAGCGCAGCGCTTCGCGCGGGCGGGATTCGCTGCCGTCGATCAGCGTGTAGCAGAACGAACGGAAGTAAAAGTGATTCACAGCAGCCAGCAGCGCGGCCAGAAGCACGATGGCTGTGATCTGTAAAACGCGGAACAGCGTGGGGTTCAGATCGGCGTTGCGGAGATAGCTGTGGAGCGTCAGAACAACGACGACGGGCAGAAACGTCACGATCAGATCGTTGCTGTTTTTGCGCCGGAAGCGCTGGGATATGGACTGGTACATGGCGCACCTTCCTTTCCTTGCGGTGTGGACTTACTTTTCAGCGGTCGTCTGCTCCCACTGCGGGCGTTCGGCTGCGATCTTCGCGACAAGCTCGTCGAATTCCTTATAGCCGAGCTTGTACCAGAACAGGCAGATGAGGCAGATCAGGTTGAAAGCGGCGGGCATGATCCATTTCATGAGCTGCAGGCCCTCGATAACGGCGGGCGTCTGCGTCGGAGCGTTGGCGACATAGCCGGTCAGCGCAAGGATCAGCGGAGCGCCGGACGTGCCGATGGTGATGCCGACCTTGTTCCAGAACGAGGAGACGGTGTTGAGGAAGCCGTCCATGCGGATGCCCTTGGTCTGGTACTCGGTGACCTCGACGGTGTCGGGAACCATGCCGTAGATGATGGACATATTCGCGCCTGCGAAATACTGCAGAACGATGCCGAGTACGTACAGAAGCGTGACGTTGATGGTGTTGCGGAACAGGAAATACTGCGCGACGTACATCACGACCTGCACAGCGTAGGTGATGGCGATGGCCTTGCCCTTATGCTTGAGCTTGTTGCACCAGAACTGGGAGGTGAAGCAGCCGAGCATGGAGGGGATGAGCGTGATGAGCGAGAAGGTCGCCATCGGGTTGACGTCGCCGAGGACGTACTTGAACCAGTAGATGTTGATCGTGCCTGCGCCGTACAGAGCGAAGCCCTGCGCCAGGAACAGGATGCAGACGATCATGAACTCGCGGTTCTTGAAGGAGATGGCCAGAGACTTGAAGATGCCGATCTTTTTAGGCGACGGCTGCGGCGGAACAACTTCCTTCTGGGACTTTGCGCAGAGGATCTGCATCGGGATGCAGAACACGGCGAAGATCACAGCCAGAATAAAATAGCCCATGTTGGGGTGCTTTGCGGACAGAACCGGCTCGCAGCGGGTGACAAGCTGCACCATGAGCGTGGAGCCGATGTAGGCGAACAGCAGACGCCAGGAGGCAAGAGAGCCGCGTTCGGCGGGATCCTGCGTGACGACGGAGTTCAAGGAGCCGTAGGTCAGGTTGACCATTGTGTAGAACAGAACGACGAGTGCGTACAAAATGACGACATATGCCGTCTTGACGCCGACGGCCCATTCCGGATGCGGCCAGAACAGCAGGGCTGTTGTGATGAACAGCGGAGCCGAGGCGAACATGATCCACGGACGGTAGCGGCCCCAGCGGGAGCGGGTGCGGTCAGCCAGATAGCCGACGATCGGGTCGTTGATCGCGTCCCAGAAGCGGCACAGCAGGAACATCAGAGAGACGGTCGCTGCGGGAATCAGGAAAGTGTCGGTGAGGTAGATCGCAAGGAAGGAGCTGATATAGGACCAGCTGAAGTTGTTTGCCGAGTCGATCATACCGAATGTGCATTTCTTCCATAACGGAAGCTTCACATAATATTGCTTGCTATCGTTTTCCATGCGTAATTTCCTTTCTCTTTCTGGAAAGCGGGTCTGCTTTCCGGGATGGGGGAATGCGCGCTGTTTATTCGACGTCAGGCGTAAACTGAACGAGGGACTTGATCGTCCGGCCGTTCATCTGGGCCTCAAACGCGTCTTCAAACGCTTCCGGCGTAAAGACGCAGTCCATTTCGAGGATCGGGTCCAGATCGAGCGTGTTGACCAGCGCGATGCTGCGCGGGAACGCATACGGAGACTGGAAAACGCCGCCGACGATGCGGATCTCCTTGAAGAAGGCGTTGAGCAGGTTCAGCTTGTAATCATAATCGTGCCGGTAGAGCGCGGCGAAGAATTCCAGCGTGCCGCCCTTGCCGACTAGCTCCTCGATGCCGTCGCAGGCGCGCCAGCTGCCGGAGGCCTCGATCACAACGTCAAAGCCGCGGCCGTCCGTGATCTTCATCGCCTCTTCCTTGCGGTCCTGATTGACCGGGTCGATGGTGTGTACGGCGCCCAGCTTCTTTGCCATCTCGCGCTTCATGGCGATCGGCTCGATGACGGTGATGTTCGTGCCGCCGGAGTGCAGCGCCAGCTGCGTCATGATCATGCCCATGGTGCCGCCGCCGGAGATGGCGACCGACTGGCCGGGCTTGATGCCGATGAGGTCGATGCCGTGCAGGCAGACGGAGATCGGCTCGATCAGCGCGCCCTTTTTCAGGCTGCACGTGTCGGCCAGCTTGTGTACGGACTGCTCGCGCACGACAATATAGTCCGAGAAGGCGGCGCTTGTACCGGTCATGTTCTCGCAGAACTGCTCCTGGCCGTTGCGGCAGTAGTAGCAGCTTCCGCAGTGCTCATTGTAATAGTAGACGACGCGGTCGCCGACCTTCAGACCCTTACAGGTCGCTGCCGGGCCGAGCTCGGTGATCACGCCGGTCGCCTCGTGGCCGATGGGGGTACCCCCGTCTCCTTCAAACAGGAAGTCCAGCTCCGCACGCTTGAAATGCAGATCGGAGCCGCAGACGCCGCAGTAGGCCACCCGGATCTTGACCTCATCTGCGCGCTTGATCTCCGGTTCCGGCGCTTCGACCATTTTCAGCGTACCGTTTCCAAAATAACGAATGCTGCGCATAGTTGTGTTTCCTCCCTTTCGTCGATCAAGTGTGTATGGGATCTTGCTGTTTCCATGATACCGAATCAACCGGGGCTTTGCGCTTTATATTTCAACCTTTTCCCACCCAAAAATACAAAAGCGCGTCAAAATATGCCGGTGGTTTTTGTGCATATTCACAATTTTGCATACGACATTGTGAAAAATGCATGGTGGAAGTGCGAAAATTATACCTTGATAGTTTGAATTTTTGCATTGGATTGTCGGAAGTAAAAATAATATACATATTTGGGGTGAGATTCAGACAGAAACAGAGCAAATCCAACAAAAAGCTTGGCATTGCGCGCGTGCTGTGATAAAATATCTGACATCAGTAAAAAAGCAACGGGAGGCTGTCATGATTCAGGTCCTGATTATTTCATCCCTGTATTCGCAGACGCAGCATCTGCGCCGCATCCTTCTGGGGCAGGCCGGGCACATTCAACTGTGCGGAACGGCGGACAACAGTGTGCTCGGAATGTCGCTGATCGAGTCGCTGCACCCGGACGTTGTGATTATGCCGGTGCATATGACCTTCTGGAACCCGGAGGATCTTATCAATTATCTGCTCCCGCGCGGGATCTGCCCGCGCTTCGTCCTGCTGTCCGACGGGTCGGAGGCGGTCATTGAGGGCGCGGCTGCGGTCAAGGTGCAGCAGCTGCTGCCGGACGCCATGCCCTCGGATGCGATGCTCCTGCACGCGGTCGAGGAGGCCGGACGCCTGCAAAAGCACGAAACGGGCGCAGTCCGGCCCCCGGAAAACGAATATGTCCAGCACAGTCTGGAGGTCATGGAGCTGCTGATGGGCCTTGTGCCGGTCGGCACGGGGTCTGCGCAGCAGCAGTTCGGGCGGCTGCACGTGGGCAGCCAGGACTGCTGGATCCTGCTCGGCTCCCAGCCGGACGGGCAGCCGGGGCCGGGCCTTTCCTCCGACTATGCCGCGCTGGAATCGTTTTTTGCGGAGCTGACCGAGCTGCTCCGCCCGCTCGGAAACACGGATATCTGCATTTACCGCGACCAGAACCTGTGCATCCTGCTCGCCGGTGGGCAGGATGCGGAGCCGGACTGGGCGCTCTGGGCGGGGAAGATCAACGCACTGGCCGCGCATCACGCGCTCGGGCAGATGACCTTTGATATTTCCGACGTACCGCTGCCGCTGCCGCAGTGGCACAATCAGTGCCGCCAGCTGCTGGAGCTGCGCAAGCTGCGCTTTTTCTTCTCGCCGCTCTGCCTACAGCCGAAGATGGCGTTTTCCTACCGCGTGCCGGTCACACAGCAGCTGCTGCACGAAAAGCTTTCGGCGCTTTCGCTGAGTATGCAGGATGCGCGGCAGCTGGAGGCGCTTGCGATCCTGCGGGAGCTGCAGGACATGGTCAGCCACAGTATGTCGGATGAGGTCTGCTCGTTTGTCATGACGCAGCTGACGGTTCAGATGTATTCCCTCAGCAGCAGCTTCGGCGTCGATCCTGCACCGACCCCGCTGCTGGGCGCGCAGCGGCCTGCAACAGTCGAGGCCATGTTCACCATCTGCCGCGAACAGATGACCGCGCTGTTTTCCAGCATCCGCAATCTTCGCACGACGTCCAACAGCGCCATCGACGAGGTCTGCCGCTTCGTTGCGCAGAACCTTGCTGAGCCGCTGACGCTGACGGTCGCGGCGGAGTATGTCCATATGAACCCGGCCTATCTCAGCCGCGTGTTCAAAAAGGAGACAGGGCAGGCCTTCAACGCCTATGTGAGCGAGCAGCGCATCCGCCGCGCCAAGCAGCTGCTGCAGACGAAAGACCGCATCATCGATATCGCCGGAAACGTCGGCTTTGAAAACTCTAAATATTTCAGTCAGGTATTCAAAAGACGAACGGGCATGACGCCGCAGGAGTACCGCGCGGCCATGCAGAAGGAGGCAGAATTATGATCCGGTCGCTTCGGATGCAGCCGAACCGGAAGCTGTATTTCAAGGAGCTTCCCATGCCGCCCACGCCGGGGCCGGGCGAGGTGCAGGTCAGAATGGCGTTCGCGTCGATCTGCGGCTATGATATGATGATGCTGCGCGGAACCGCGGCGTATCCGCTGAACGGCTATCTCGGGCACGAGGGCTCCGGCGTCGTGACAGCGGTAGGCGAGAATGTCCGTGCGCTCCACCCGGGCGACCGCGTGACGATCAACCCGTATGAGCCCTGCGGCCTGTGTGACGCCTGCCGCAGCAACAGACCGGAATACTGTACGAACCCCAGCGTCGGCTATGCCGATCTGATGACGGAATATCTGAATATCCGCCAGCAGCAGGTCTTCCGCCTGCCGGAGCAGGTGAGCCTGCGGGCTGGAAGCCTGATCGAGCCGCTGATGATGGCCATGCACGCCGTAGGCAAAGCGCGGCTCGGCTACGGCAAGCGGGTCATTCTGCTCGGCTGCGGGGCCATGGGCCAGATCATCCTCAAGCTTGTGCGGCAGCACCCGGTCGGGCAGATCGTCGTGGTCGAGCCGGTCGCGGAAAAGCGGGAGGCGGCGCTTCGCTTCGGCGCGGACGTTGTGATCGACCCGAATACACAGAGCGTCGTGACCGAGGCGCTGACGCTGAGCGGCGGAATCGGCTACGACGCGGTCATCGAGGCCAGCGGCGACCGGAAATCGGCGGCGATCACCATGAATCTTGTCGCGCGCGGCGGCTCCGTCGTGTTTTTCGGGCTTTACGGGATGGACTATAATCTGGAGCTGAATCTGTTCACGCTCTACTGGAAGGACGCAACGCTCTCCGCCGTCTGCGTGCCGAGCGGACAGTTCCCGGCGGCCATCGCCATGGCCGGCCAGCTGAAGCTGGAGGAGGTCATTTCCCGCGAGCTGTCGTTTTCCAAGGGGATCGAGGCATTCCGCGAAAAATCCAGCGGCCGCGAGGCCAAGGTCATGCTGCGCTTTGAACAGGAGGGATCCATATGCTGACACTTGCACCATTTACATTCTGCGCCAATAACGTTCCGGGCACGGACCCGATCCGCGCCATGGACATGGCCCGCCGCTGCGGGTTCCATACGATCGAGCTGTCCGCCATCGACGGCATCAGCGAGCAGATCGTCGCAGAGCGCGTTTCACCGGAATACGTTATGCAGATCGAGCGGGAGCTGCAGAAGCGCGATCTGCAATGCACCGCGCTGTCGGCGCACTGCGACATGACGGACGAGGCGCAGTTCGCGCGTCTGCTGAAAAAGATCGAATTTGCCGGGCAGATCGGCGCGCAGCTCGTCAATACGCGCTGCGGCCCGAAGGCACGGTACGCCGTGTTTGAGGAGCACGTCAAGCGGGCGGCCGAGGCCGCTGACCGCTATGGCCTGCGGCTGGGGCTGGAATCCTACGGCGATATCGTCGGCCCGGCAAGCGAATGCGGCGGCGTGTTCGCGGAGCTGAATCTGCCGCACGTCCAATATACCTATGACCCGGGAAATACCTACCGCTTCTGCCGGGGCGAGATCCGGCTGGACGAGGATCTGCAGAACGCCTCCGTGCCGGTCGCGTATCTGCACATGAAGGACGGCAGCATCCACGACGGCTATATCTGGAACGAGCCGATCGGGCAGGGCGTGTTCCCATATCCGGCCATGCTTGCCGCGCTGGAACGGCAGGGCGGAACGCTTGGCTGCGCGCTGGAAATGCCTATGAGCTTCTGCGTCAGCGTGCGGGATCTGTCCTTCCGCTTCCTGGAGCCGTCGGACGAGCAGCTTTACGCACAGATCATGCAGTCGGTCGAATATGTAAAGACGCTTGCCCATGTAACAATGTAAAAAACAGCTGCCTGCAGGCCCGAAGCGCCGCAGGCAGCTGTTTTTATGGCTTTTAGGAATACAGCAGCTCTTTGACAGACTGATGCGCAGCGCCTTGCCCATGCGGGGCAGGCGCTGCGCATATCATTTTGTTCGTTATCCGTTCAGAACTCGCAGATGCGCGTGAGCAGGACGAGACACTGCTCGAGCGTCATGTCCTTTTTCGGCTCAAAGCCCTTCGTTGTGCCGTTCATCAGATCATACTGCGTCATCATCGCGACGGCCTCTCTGGCCCAGTCGGAAATGGAGGCGCTGTCGGGATAGCGGTCGAGCATCGACATATCAGCCTCAAAGACCACGCTCGACTGCCGCAGAAGACGCAGCAGCACCGTCGCGGCCATCTGGCGCGTGACCCTGGAGGTCGTGTCAAAGCTGCCGTCGGCGTTCGGCTGCATTACGCCGAGCTGCTGCACAACGGCGACCGGATCGGATACGTCCTCGACCAGTCCGAGCGTTCGCGCGGTGTTCGCCGCGAGCCGGGCAAGGGCCTTGCGTGTAATGGCGGACTGATAGCTGCCGTCGGCCAGCATGGTGATGCCGTAGACGTCCGCGTGCGAGATAAGCTCCGCGGCCCAGCTGGACGGCGTTCCGGTGATGCTGGATATGCCGCTGCCCCATGCATAGATCGTGGATACGTCGTCGGATACGGGCTGCGGCTCCTCCGCCGCAGGCGCTGCGGCAACAGGCTCCGCTTCTCCGGCGGGCGCTGCGCGTCCGGCGCTGGAGCACATGGTATAGAAGGTATAGCACCCGCCGTCATAGGGGATCCTGCGGTTCACACCGGCCTTGCCGTCCCAGACCCAGTTCTGCTCGAACAGCGTGACGGTGCTGCCCGCTTCGTCGACGGATTTGACGATGGCATAGTGGTTGCCGTAGCGCTCCCGCGCCTCGGCGGAGGCATAGGCGATATCGCCGGGCTGCGGCGTGTATGTAACCTCGAACCAGTAGCCCGACGGGCTGGCAGCGGTGATATCGCCGCTGTTCGTGAACACGGTCACGCCGTAAACGGCGCTGTAGAACCGTTCGATCAGCTCGTTGCAGAACAGCGTCGCACCCGTCTCATTATAAAGCGCGTCCACGCCGCAGAAGGTATCGGCGGCAAAGCTCTCGCCCACGATCGTGACGTAATCCAGATCAATGGTCGCCTCGGCGGCCAGCGCCGGTACAGCCAGCAGCGTCAGGCATAACATGACTGCCGCCAGACGGCGGAATTTCTTCTGCATACAAAATGCCCTCTTTCGTTCGATAAACTCTTCCTAATTGTAACAGAATGTAACCAATAAGTCAACCATTTTTTTGCGCCCACTGGAAAACCTGCCTGCAGATGTGGTATAGTATAAAAAGTTCCGAACAATGGAGGCATTTGCTTGGAAAACTATTTTCATCTGAACATGGACCGGCGCGCGGTCAACCAGATCAGCGCGCTCGGTCTTGCGCACTGCGGCGACGCGGTGTTTGAGCTGCTGGTGCGGAGCTTCCTCTGTGCGTCCGGCAAGGCGCTGAACGGCAATCTGCACCGTGCGACGGTCGACCTCGTCTGCGCTCCGGCGCAGGCTGCGCGGGCCGAGCGTATGCTCCCGCTTCTGACAGAGGAGGAGCTGGCCTTTTACAAGCGCGGGCGCAACGCGCACGTGCATCAGGTGCCGAAAAACGCCACCTATGCGCAGTATGCCAGAGCCACGGGGCTGGAATGCCTGTTTGGCGCGTTATATCTCACCGGCCAGCTCGACCGGCTGAACGAGCTTTTTATCCTGACCATGGAGGAATCCCATGCCATTTGACGCATTTTTCCTCACGGCGGTCCGTCGTGAGCTGGAGGGCAGTCTGACCGGCTGCCGCATCGATAAGGTCCAGCAGCCGCAGCGCGACACGCTGATTCTGTCCATGCGCGGCGCGGCTGGCGGCGGACGGCTGCTGCTGACGGCCTCGCCCAATCATCCGCGCATCCACCTGACGAACGAGCCCGCCGAGAACCCGGCGCAGCCGCCCATGTTCTGTATGCTCCTGCGCAAGCACCTGACAGGGGGCCGTCTCGTGTCCATGCAGCAGCCGGAGATGGAGCGCCTGCTCGACCTCACCTTCGACTGCACCGACGAGATGGGAAGCCCCACGCGCAAGCACCTGATCCTGGAGATCATGGGCCGCAACTCCAACCTGATCTTAACGGGCGAGGACGGGCGCATTCTCGACTGCCTGCGCCGCGTCGACTTTGAAATGAGCGAAAAGCGGCAGGTCCTGCCGGGCCTTTACTACCATCTGCCGCCCACGCAGGGCAAGCGCGACCCGTTTGCCGTCACGGGAGAGGAGTTGGCCGCGCTTTTGTCTGCACAGACCGCGCCGAAGCGTCTTGACGGCTGGCTGCTGGATACCTTCGGCGGCCTCTCGCCGCTTGTGTGCCGGGAGCTTGCGTTCCGCCTGACGGGCGATCTGGATACCGACCTGTCCGCGCTTTCGGCAGAAGAAAAAACAGCGCTGGCAGCGCGTCTGCTTGCCGCCTTCGCGCAGCTTCAGACCATGCCGCCGCAGCCCATGCTCCTGTATCGCGACGAGCGCCCGTGGGACTTTACCTGCCTGCCCGTGACGCAGTACGGCGATTTTATCCGGCAGGAGCCGTATGACTCGTTTTCGCAGCTGCTCGACCGGTTCTATGCCGCGCGCGACCGCGCCGACTCCATCCGGCAGTCATCGCAGGCCATCCGCAAAACTGTCTCCAATCTGCACGCACGCACGGCACGCAAGCTGGAGAACCAGCGTAAGGAGCTTGCCGCGACCCATGACCGCGAGCGCCTGCGGCAGCTCGGCGATATCCTCACGGCGAACCTCTACGCCATCAGGCGCGGCCAGACGAAGCTGCGCGCCGCTGACTTTTACGACCCGGACATGAAGGAGATCGAAATCACCCTCAACCCGGCCATTTCCCCACAGCAGAACGCGGCGAAATTCTATAAGGACTATCAGAAGGCCAAGAACGCCGAAAGAATTCTGACAGAACAGATCGCAAAGGGTGAGCAGGAGCTTGCGTATCTGGCAAGCGTCCTCGACGCGCTCACGCGTGCGGAATCCGCGCGGGATTTACAGGAGATTCGGGCGGAGCTTGTCTCCGGCGGCTATCTGCGCGAGACAGACCGCAAAAAGCGCATGAAGCTGCCGCCGAGCCGCCCCATGCGGTTCATGTCGTCTGACGGTTTCCCGATTTTTGTCGGCCGCAGCAACCGGCAGAACGACGAGCTGACGACAAAGCTGGCGGCCAAAACGGATGTCTGGCTGCACGTCCAGAAGATCCCCGGCAGCCACGTCATCATCGAAACGAACGGCCGGACGCCGCCCGATCGGACGGTGACGGAGGCGATGCAGCTTGCGGCGTATTATTCGCAGGCCCGCGACGGCCAGAACGTGCTGGTCGACTATACGCCGGTGAAATTTGTCAAAAAGCCTGCGGGCGCGAAGCCCGGCATGGTGATCTACACAACGTACCAGACCGCCGTCGTCACGCCGGACGCGGCGCTGTGCGAGCGGCTGAAGGAGAAGGAATGATGGAAGAGCGGCACTACGCATTTTTTCAGAACCGGGACTGCGAGTATTTCCCCTGCCATGCGACAAAGCACCCGGAGGATTTCAACTGCCTGTTCTGCTACTGTCCGCTCTACGCGCTCGGGCGCGGCTGCGGCGGCAATTTCCGCTACACGGAAGCCGGGATCAAGGACTGCTCCGGCTGTCTGTTCCCGCACCGGAGGGAAAATTACGACCGTGTGATCGCCCGCTTTATGGAAATCGTCAAAAAAATGCAGGAAGGCGAGTGAAGTGCTGCCGGGTTCGGATTCTACTGCTTCTGGCTATGCACCGCGAACTTTTCTCGCAAAAAACCGGCACTCTACTGCCCGTAGAGTGCCGGACTTCGTTTTGTAGACTGCTGGGAACGAACCCGGAGAGCGTTTTGGGGCAGGAATCGGGAGACTTTTTCCCGCCATGCGGCTACACTGGAGATACAAACAGGCAGGAGGGATCCCCATGAAAAATCTGAAGATCTTCGGCGACTCCATTATCAAGGGCGTCACCTATAACGGCCAGAGCTATCACCTGTGTCAGGAGCATGATTTCGACACGCTGCGTGCGCAGGGCGTCACCGTGGAAAACAACGCAAAAATGGGCGCGACCATCGACGCGGGACTGAAGCAGCTTGACCGGAAGCTCGGGACCTGTGACGGCGATACGACGGTGCTGTTCTGCTTCGGCGGCAACGACTGCGATTACGACTGGAAGGCCATCTCGGAGGATCCGGACGGCGAGCATCTGCCGCACACGCCGTCGGAGAAGTTCATCGACCAATACTGCACCGCCATCCGCAAGGCGCAGAGCGCGGGCGCCCGCGTGGCCATGACGAGCCTGCCGCCGCTGGAGCAGGAGCGGTATTTCTCCTTCATCACCAGAGGGCTGAGTGCGGAGAACGTCCTGCACTGGCTGGGTGACACGGATCATTTGTACCGCTGGCAGGAATATTACAATTCCATGGTCGCGCAGCTGAGCCGTGCATTCGGCTGCAGGCTGGTCGATCTGCGCACAGAGTTCCTCAAAAGCCGCGTCTTCCCGACGCTCATCGGCGCAGACGGCATCCACCCCACGCAGGCCGGTCACGACCTCATCCACCACACCGTCCAGTCTGCGCTGGCGTATTGACCGGCGCACCGGAGAGCAAAAGCCGCCTCTTTTTATCATGCAGCGCATGGTAAGAAGAGGCGGTATTTTTGAAGAACATGACGTGGGGCTTCGCTGCAAGATCCGGATGAAGCGGAGAACAGCGCCTGGCAGAGAAGCTTTGCGCCACGCGCTTTGGACTTGGGGCAATACGGACAGGCGGCTGGGCTGCACTTCCCTGAAAATTACAAATTGTTTCCGCAAGTTCACATAATCACAAAAAGAGCGCATTTTGATGGAGGAAACGGGCAAAACATATTCAAAATAAGCAAAACTGTCCATTGACGAATGCGGCAGAATCCGCTATTATGGTGACGCTGGGACAGCGACTACGATCTCCCAGAAGGAGGAACTATGAAAAAGCTGATTCTCGTGCTGGCCGCGGCGCTGGCGCTTTCGCTGCTGTGTAGCTGTGCAAAGCCGCTTCCGGAGGAGCCTGTACAGGCTGACCCGGAGCCGGAAGCGCCCGCTGAGGTACACGTCACGACATTTACTGCCGATATTCTTTCATCCGGCGGCGGTACGCTGACGGTCCGCCCTGCAGACAAAGACTCGTCGTTCGGTTCTGCGGACACGGTCACGGTCGCGCTGGCCGACGGGCTTGTCCCCACCGGCGCGGACGGCTGGCCCATTTCTGTGTCCGAACTGACGCAGGCACTTCAGGTGGATATCACGTATCTCGGCGGCGTTGAAACGTCTGACCCGCCGCAGGTGCTGGCGGTCGCCATACGCGTCGTCCCGTCGGAGGAGCCGGTCGAGGACACGACGAATACGGTCACAGACCCGCAGCCGGTCGAGCCAGTCCCGTCTGAGCCTGAGGCGGAGCCGTTTGCCCCGGTCGAGCTTCCTGCGCAGGATCCGGTTCCGGCTGAGATCCCCTATGACGGCATCACGCTTTACGGCTTCCAGAGCATCCGCACCGAGATCGTCCGCAGCGGCGAGGCAGATCTGGACGGCTGCGGCACGCCCGAGACGGTGCAGCTGCTGCGCATCTGGGACCAATATGACCAGCAGTCGTTTGTGCTGCGCATTCAGAAGGGGTCGGACGTGTTCGACACCGGCTTTGAGGAGCCGGATGTGTCCTATCCCGCCAGCTTCAACGCACACATCTGGCTGGCTGATCTGGACGCGGACGGCTATCCGGAGGTCTATTTCAACGGCAATATGAACGGGGATCAGTATGTGCTGAATGTCTGGTCGATGAAGACCGGGACGCCGGAGCTGATCCCGTTTGAGGACCAGATCTATTTGGAGGCCGCGATCATCGGCGTCTCCGATAACAGCCTCCAGCTTGAGAGCACGCAGAATGTGCTCGGCTCCTACAGCGCCATCCGCGCCTATGCCCTGCACGACGATGTGCTGACGCCGCTGGGCGATGAGTGGCAGATCGTTCCCGCGAATACGAGCTATTCCCGCCTGTCCGTTGTGCGGGATATTCCCGTCACGCTGGACGACGGCACGGAGTCCGTCTTCGGCCCCGGCACGGTTTTGCAGGTCACGGGAACGGACGGCAAGAGCTTCGTCGACGTGATCACAAGCGACGGTGTGACCGGACGCATCGCAATCGAGCAGCCCGCGGGGGACTGGCAGTGGTATATTGACGGCGAATCGGAGCTGGAATACTTCGAGCTGGTTCCGTACGTCGGATAAATCAGCGGTTCTGACCGCTTGCGGTTTTTGGAAGATTCCTGTATAATCAAAAAGGGCGCTGCGGGATCCCGCAGCGCCCTTTTGAAACTGGTTGGTTTGGTTGTTTGTGTAAAAGCGGCCGGTCATGCTGCCATCGCATCCGCTCCTTTCGGTGTGAGATGTTGATTAAATATCAATCTGTAATTTATTATACACTAAATTGTAACTATTTCAAGGCTTCAAATCTGAAGAATCTGTGAAGAATGGAGAATTGAGCTATGGGAGAGGAAAATAAGAACTGGTTCGCCCGCCACCGCACGGCGGTGTTCGGCATTGCGGTCGCAGTGCTGATTTTAAATCTTGTGGTGCTGGTCGCGGTACCGACGCAGACGCCGGTCGAGCTTTCCCAGACCGTCACGGAATACGCGCTGGCCGACGAGGCATTTGCACAGGCGCACACGCTCACGCTCACCGGCACGCTGACGAAAAGCGTGCTGCACAGCAATCTGTTTCACGGGACGCTGACGATCTCCGGCCTTGACGGTATGGAGGAGCCGTATACGCTGACGCTCACGCGTGAGGACGGCGCATGGCACGGTCTGTCCGGCGAGGCATCCATCCTCTTTTCTGCCGGAAAGGAGATGGACACACTTCTGATCGTGCTGCAGGGCAGTCAGGACGTGGGTGCGGATGTGCACTTTCTTGCACCCGGCGCTGCCAGCCGCAGTGCGGCTCTGACCCGGTTGTATACTTATTATCCGGCGTATCGCACAAAATAAAACGCATATTTTTGTGCGTTTTGTTCAAACCACCCCTTGAATTTTCCTTCCCCAGCGCGTATACTTCAGCTGTAATCGAAAGTCAAAGTAAAAAATTGCATGGGAGGCAATGAACATGAAACTCAAGAACATCAAAGAAGTCGAAGAATTCCGCAAGGTCATCCACGCCTGCGCTGGCGATGTGTACCTCAAGAGCCAGGACGGCGACGTGTTCAATCTCAAGAGCGCGCTGAGCGAGTACATCGCCCTCGGCCAGCTTCTGAGCGAGCAGGGCGACAACCTCGAGCTGTTTGCCGACCGCCGCGAGGACGAGGCCCGGCTCATCAATTTCCTCGCCGAGCTGGATAAGGAAAACGAAAACGCGTGACCGCAGCTTTCAGACATAGCGCCGCCGCTGCTCCCAATGGAGCAGCGGCGGTTCTTTTTATGAAGAGAAGCGACGGAGCACAACCCCGCAATCCAGCGAAGCGGTCACGGGGTTGAACGAAGAAAGACCTTTGCTGTCGAGATGGACGCGCCCTAAGCGGCCATCTGACATACAAAGGTCATTTCTGAGTGGTGCCGGTGGCGGGGCTCGAACCCGCACGGTTGTTACGCCGAGGGATTTTAAGTCCCTTGTGTCTGCCATTCCACCACACCGGCAGGTGGGAATATTTTAGCACTGAATGGCGGGCGCGTCAAGGATAGAAATCGGGGCTGGGGCGGCAGAATGGGCGGAAGTCCGGTTTTTGGGACAGTATGACATTCGAGCGGATAGAAAATTTCGCCGATTCTTTGTATGTTCTGCCATATTGCAAAAATGGAACAAATGTTTTAATATACAAACACTGCCTCATACATCAGCTGCCGGAAGAACGGAACGGAATTTTAGGAGTGGATGCAGAATGACGAAACACCGAGCAGACAGACAGGACGCATGGGAAACGGCGGACGAGCGGATCGTCCGGCTGTTTGCGGCGCTGAGCCGGGAGGAAAAACAGCAGTTTCTTACTTTTTTTGAAAACGCTCTAAAAACGCGATCATGGCCTGCTTCAGATCATCGTCAGCATGGGAAAGAAGCTCCCTGAGCTGTGCGTCGAGCGGGTCCTCCTCACCGGACGGTGCGCCGGTGGGGAGCATTTTTTTATCCGTCGCGCCGGTGAGGTAGGCGGGCGTTGTGCCGAGGGCGGCGGCGACGATCTGGAGCTGGTCGGCGCTGGGCTCGGATTTGCCGGCCTTCCAGTCCTGGCAGACGGTCGGCGTGCGGCCGATGCGGCGGGCGATGGACGCCTTGGTCACGCCCGTCTCGCGGATCAGCGCTTCGAATCTGCTATAAATAAACAAAACAGACACCTCGCATTTGTGCAAAATAGAGAATCAAATAAAAATGCGACATACCTCCCTTGACAATCGCATATAAATGCGATACACTCAGGGGGCAGGTTCGGAGAGCGCTGCGGGCCGGAAGCAAACAGGCCCGTGGGCCAGGGAATCAGAGGGAGCGGCGCCGCAGCCGGAGATTCATGCAGATTTATTGTATCCGGCGCGGCGCGTTTTGTCAACTGCGTATCGCATAAAAATATGATTTCGGGAGGTGTGGGAGGATGATGCGCGGCTGTGTCTGCCGGTGGTGCGGCGAGGCTGTCACGGAGGCGGACGAGCGGTATGAGGCGATGGACGGCACGGCGGTGCACGCGGAATGCATGGAGGCGCTTTTGCTGGAGACGGTGGGGGTGGAGGCACTGGCGGAGCGCATGGGGTATGAACACAGACGGGAGGTGGAGATGGATGCAGAACGGAGAGAAGGGCTTTGAGCCGGTATGGTGCCCGTTTTACCGGGAGGACAGCGGCAGGAGCATTTACTGCGAGGGAATCACGGACGAGAGCTTTCTGCGGCTGACGTTCGCTTCGGGGCGGGCGAAGCGGCAGCAGATGGAGATCTTCTGCCGGACGAAAAACTGCGAGAAATGCGAGCTTTATACGGCCATCAACGCGAGGTATGCGGATGACTGAGGAAAAGGCCGGAAAGGCACGCCGGGATCCCATTGAAAAGGCGTCCGGGAATCTGGAAAAGGCGCTGGAGACGATCTCGAAGCGGCTGCTGGAGCAGATCAAGGACGGCGAAACGCCGAGCAGGGAGCTGGGCGAGCTGGCAAAGGTGATGAAGCAGGCGGTCGAGATCCGGCAGGAACTGCAGGAGGAGCACGGCGGGCAGGAGACGGGCGTGCGCGTGGTATTTGAGCGGGAAGCGGAGGAATTTTCGGAATGACGGAGCTGCGGATCGGCGCGCCGAATGAGAAGCAGAGGCGGTTTTTACTGGACCGGCACCGGCACATCGCCTATGGCGGGGCCAGAGGCGGCGGGAAGAGCTGGGCTGTGCGCACAAAGGCGAAGCTGCTGGCGCTGCGGTATGCGGGGATCAAGCTTTTGATCGTGCGCAGGACGCTGCGGGAGCTGCAGAACAACCATATCGACCCGCTGCGGCAGGAGCTGGCGGGGATCGCGAAATATAAGGCGGCGGACAAGCGGTTCGAATTTCCAAACGGGTCGACGATCACGTTCGGCTACTGCGCGTGCGACGGCGATATGGGGCAGTATCAGGGCGCGGAATACGACGTGGTGTTTCTCGACGAGGCCGGGCAGCTGCAAAAGGCGTGGATCGACGCGATCAATGCCTGCGTGCGCGGGACAAACGGGCTGCCGAAGCGGACGTACTACACGCTGAACCCCGGCGGGCCGGGGCACGGATATTTTAAACGGCTGTTCATCGACCGCCGGTTCGAGGCGGGGGAGGAGCCGGAGAATTACAGCTTTGTGCAGGCGCTGGTGACGGACAACCGGGCGCTGATGCGGCAGCAGCCGGAGTATTTGAAGCAGCTGGAAACGCTGCCGCCGAAGCTGCGCGAGGCGTGGCTGTATGGGTCGTGGGACGTGTATGAGGGGCAGTTTTTTGAGGACTTCCGCGACGTGCCGGAACACTATGAGGACCGGCAGTGGACGCACGTGATCGAGCCGTTTGCGCCGGACAAGGGGTGGACGGTCTGCCGGAGCTATGACTTCGGGTATGGAAAGCCGTTTTCCTGTGCGTGGTGGGCGGTCGATTACGACGGCGTGATCTACCGCATTCTGGAGCTTTACGGATGCACGCGGATGCCGAACGAGGGCGTCAAGTGGACGCCGGACCGGCAGTTTGCCGAGATCAGGCGGATTGAGACGGAGCATCCGTGGCTCAAGGGCCGGGAGATCACGGGCGTGGCGGACCCGGCGATCTGGGACGCCTCGCGCGGGGAAAGCGTGGCGCAGACGGCGGCGCGGTACGGCGTGTATTTTACGCCGGGCGACAACGAGCGCATCGCGGGCTGGATGCAGTGCCATTACCGGCTGCAGTTCGATGAGAACGGGTACCCGCGTATGTATGTGTTCAAAAATTGCAGGGCGTTTATCCGGACGGTGCCGCTGATGCTGTATTCACAGACGCGGCCGGAGGATCTGGACACGGCGATGGAGGATCATGTGTGCGACGAATGGCGGTATTTCTGTATGTCGCGGCCAGTGAAGCCGATGATGCAGGCGCAGACGGCGGCGGTCTGGTCAGACCCGCTGAATCAAATCAGAAGCTAGGAGGAAGCAATGGAGGTACGGACAACAGGCGTTCCCGTCATTGGGGCGCGGGAGCTGCGGCGGGCGGCGGATATTCTGCGCCGCTACAAGCAGGGCAAGCAGAATCTGGAACGGCGCATCATCGCTGACGAGGACTGGTGGAAGCTGCGGCAGTGGCGGCAGTTTTCGGATAAGGGAAACCCGAATGACGACCGGCCCGCGTCCGGGTGGCTGTTCAACGTCATCATGGGCAAGCACGCGGATGCGGTCGCGGCCTATCCGGGGCCGGTCATCCGACCGCGCGAGCCGGACGACCGGCAGGAGGCGCAGATGCTCTCGTCGATCATCCCGTGCATTCTGGAGCAGAACGACTTTGAGGAGGTCTATTCCGACACGTGCTGGCAGAAGATGAAGCAGGGCACGGGCGTGTGGGGCGTGTACTGGGACCAGGATAAGCTCGGCGGACTGGGGGATATCTCCATCCGGCCCGTGAATGTGCTGAATCTGTTCTGGGAGCCGGGCGTGACGGATATCCAGAGGTCGCAGAATGTGTTTTATCTGGAGCTGGAGGACAACGAGACGCTGCTGGCGGCGTATCCGCAGCTGGCGGGGAAGCTCGGCGGGAGCAGCGCGGTGCTTTCGCGGTACCGGACGGACGATGCGGTCGATCTTTCGGAGAAGACGCTGGTGGTGGACTGGTATTACAAGAAGCGTGTGGGCGGCAGGACGGTGCTGCACTACTGCAAGTATGTGGGCGAAACGGTCCTGTACGCGACGGAGAACGACACGTTCATGCCGTCGGTCACGCGGGAGGCGCGGGACCCGGAGACGGGCGAGACGGTTCTGGTGCAGACGCCGGTGCGTGCGCCCGCGTGTGAGCGAGGGCTGTATGACGACGGGGAGTATCCGTTCATCTTTGACCGGCTGTTTCCCATCGAGGGCTCGATCTGCGGGTACGGCTATATTGACATCGGCAAGGGCGCGCAGGAGCAGATCGACCGGATGGATCAGGCCATCGTGAAGAACACGATCATGGCGGCGACACCGAGGTGGTTCCGCCGCTCGGACGGGTCGGTCAACGAGCAGGAGTATGCGGACTGGACAAAGCCGTTTGTGCACGTGGACGGGAATCTGGGGCAGGATTCTCTGCAGCAGGTGCAGGTCAATATGCTGCCGGGCATCTGCGTGCAGGTGCTGAACAACAAGATCGAGGAGCTCAAATGGACGACGGGCAACACGGACGTGACGAACGGACAGGTTTCGTCCGGCGTGACGGCGGCCTCGGCCATTGCGGCTTTGCAGGAGGCGTCCGGGCGCAGCTCACGCGCGTCGACGCAGTCGGCGTACCGGGCCTATGCGCGGCTCATCCGCATGGTGATCGAGCGCATCCGGCAGTTTTATGATCTGCCGCGCAGGTTCCGCATTGCGGGTCTGAGCGGGGCGGAGGAATTTGTGTCCTACTGCAATGCGCGGCTGAAGGCGCAGAGCATGGGGCCGGAGGCGCTCATGCGGACGCCGGTGTTCGATGTGACGGTCACGGCACAGAAGCACACGGCCTATACGAAGCTGGCGCAGAATGAGCTGGCGCTGCAGTTTTTCCAGCTGGGCTTTTTCCGGCCGGAGATGGAGCAGCAGGCGCTGGCGTGCCTCGACATGATGGATTTTGACGGCAAGCAGCAGATCTTGCAGAAGCTCCGTTCGGGTGCGGATGCGGCGGCGTGGCAGCGGATGGCGCTGACGCTGGCGGGACGGTATGAGCCGGAGCTGTACGAGCGGCTGGCAGGACAGCCCTCGCCGGAGGCTCCGGGGACGGTTCGGACGGCGAAAAAGCAGGACGCGGAACCGGCCAGAGTGCAGCAGGCGCGAAAACGCGCCGGAGAGGCGGCGCAGCCGGGATGATCGAGGTATGGCTGGACAGAACGGCGCTGACGGTGCGCGGCCACGCGGGATTTTCGCGGTACGGCAGCGATATCGTCTGCGCGGCGGCGTCGATGCTGGCGTTTGCGCTGGCGGAGGCGGTGCAGGCGGCGGGGATGAAAACGCCGCCGGTGATCGAATCGGGCTGCGGACGCTTCCGGCTGGAGGCGTTCGCGGACGGACAGGAGCAGGCGCGGCTGGACGGGATGTTTGAGACGGTTCGCGCGGGATACCGGCTGCTTTCGGCGCGGTATCCGGATCATGTGCGGGTTTTGGGTGAACGTGACCCTGAAAATAAGTTGGAAAGACCCGAGCGTCGCCCGCTTGAAGGGCAGAAGGAGGAAAAGGATGAAAAACTTTGATTGGCTGCAGGCATTTGCGATGGAGCAGCAGGAGCAGCCGGAACCGGGCGTATCGGCGGACGCCGCGCCGCAGGATGAGCAGGAGCGCGCAGAGGCGTTCCGGGCGCTCATCCAGGGACCGTATAAGAAGGACTATGACAGGCAGGTGCAGATGATCGTGCGCGAACGGCTGAAAAACTGCACGAGAAGCGAGCAGGTGCTGAAGTCTCTGGGGCCGGCACTGGAAAAGACCTTCGGCGTAGATGCGTCACAGCTCACGCCGGAACAGGCGGAGCGGCTGGCCGCGTGCGCACCGGAGGGGAAAGTCCCCGTGACAAAAGAGCAGCGCGAAGAGGCGATGCGGCAGGGGTATGAGGCGCTTCGGGAGCAGTTTGCGGCGGTGCGCGAGGCGTATCCGGGCGCGCAGCTGCATGAGGAGCTGGAAAGCCCCGTGTTCATGCGCCTTGTCATGCGCGGCGTGGATGCCAGAAGCGCTTACGAGCTGACACATTTACGGGAGCTTCGTGCAGGCGCGATGGCATACGGCGCAAGACGCGCACGTGAGGAGCTGACGGCGGCCATGCAGGCGGGTTACCTCCGCCCGCGCGAGAGCGGCATGGCCCCGGCAGCGGGCGGCGCATTTGCCGAGAGTCCGGAGCACTGGTCCAGACAGACGAGAGAGGAACTGAAGGCGCGGGCCAGACGGGGCGAGACCGTCCGGCTCTGAGAAAAGGAGAGATTTTAATGAATCTGAAGCAGGAACTGAATTTGCAGCTGTTTGCCGACGCGGGTACGCTGGTGAACGCCAGCGGCAATTACGTGAACGCGTATTCCGGTGAGACGAGCGCGTTCCCGGATGGCGGCGGTATGACGGCGTCCATGAAGACGTTTTACGACACGGAGCTGCTGGAAAACGCGCGTCCGGAGCTCATCCACACGCAGTTTGCACGCAAGCAGGCGCTGCCTGCCGGACGCGGCAAGACCGTGGAATGGCGCAAGTGGAACACGCTTGAGGACGCGGGCGCGCTGACCGAGGGTGTCATTCCGACGGGCCAGAAGTTTGGCCAGAGCGCTGTGACGCAGGCCATCACGCAGTACGGCACGTATGTGTCCGTGTCCGACCAGCTGGAGCTGCACGCCATTGACGACGTGATTCTGGGTGCGGCGGAGGAGCTGGGCGCGTCCGCCGGTACGACGCAGGATAAGCTGGTGCGCAATGTCGCCGCAGCGGGCACAAATGTGCAGTACTGCGACAAGGTCGGCACGAACGGCGCGCATACCGCCGTAACCAGCCGCGCGGGGCTGGACACCACCGCAAAGCTGACACCGGACGAGGTCAACAAGGCCGTGACGCTGCTCAAAAAGCTCAAGGCCCCGAAGATCGACGGCAAGTATATCGCCATCATCCACCCGTCCGTGGCATACGATCTGCGCTCGTCCGAGGCCTGGATCGAGGCGCACAAGTATGCGGGTCTGACGGAGCTGTTTACCGGCGAGATCGGCGAGCTGCATGGCGTGCGCTTCATCGAGACGACTGAGGCCAAGATCTTCAACAGTGAGGGCTGCCCGGTCAAGACGGCGGCGGACGAATCCAAGGGCACGCCTGCGGTGTATTACAGCGTCTATGCGACGCTGTTCCTCGGCAAGGACGCCTACGGCATGATCGACCCCGAGGGCGGCAATCTGGAGATGATCATCAAGGATAAGGGCCAGGTCGGCGGACCGCTCAACCAGTTCTCGACGCTGGGCTACAAGTTCTCCAGCGCGGCGAAGATCCTGTATGAGGACCGCATGGTGCGTGTGGAGAGCTGCGGCGCGTACTCTGCCGAGGACGAGGCAAACTGAGGAAACAAGATGGAGACCGGCGCAAGCCGGTCTCCGGAAAAGACGGGACAGAAAAGGAGAATTGCTATGGAAAACGCATTTGCAGTCATGAAGACCATCACGCTGCCGCGCGCGGGCGGCACGGAACAGCAGTCTGAGTTCGTCTGCGTCAACGGACGCACGTTTCAAGTGCCGCGCGGCAAGGCGGTCGAGGTGCCGGAGCCGGTGTATGAGGTGCTGGAAAACGCAAGACGGCAGCTGGAGGCGGCACGGAAGCTCGAGGATGAGCTGGCCGCCGGCTGAGGGCTGCGGACAGAAGAAAGGAGGCGGGGCGCATGACCATCCGCGAGGCGCTTGAGACGGTCGACCGGCTCAAGCCCAACCAGTATGGGAGCGCGGACAAGCTGCGCTGGCTGTCGGAGCTGGACGGAGCGGTGTACCGCGAGATCCTGACGCAGCATGAGACGCAGACGGCGGCGTTCGCGGGCTATACGCCGGAGGCGGATCTGGACGGGACGGTGCTTCTGATCGAGTGGCCGTATGACGAAATTTACCGGTGGTATCTGGAGATGAAGATCGACGACGCCAACGGGGAGATGACGAAGTACAACAATTCCGCCGCCAAGTACAATATGTACTATCAGGCGTACCAGAACGCGTACAACCGGGCGCATCTGCCGAAGAGCGAAGCGGCGTATATCAAGCTGTAGGGGGGATAGCGGGATGTTTTATCCAAAGCTGACGGAGCAGCGGCAGCAGACGCTGACAACCGAGGCGTTTCTCGGCTATGACCACGATCTGAAGCTTTCTGACGGGGAATTCTACGATATGGAGAATCTGACGTCGGACTGCTATCCGCTGCTTGCGCCGAGAGTGCGGCGGGGGACGGTGCAGGCGCTTTCAGGGATGCAGGCGATCTGCGCGCGGGACAGGCTGTGCTGGGTGCAGAATCAGGTTTTGCATATCAACGGCGCGTCCATGGAGGCGTATATGCCGTCGGTGAACATCAAGGCGGGAGAAAAGCAGCTCGTGTCCATGGGTGCGTATCTGTGTATCTTCCCAGACGGAATTTACTTCAATACGGAGGATTATTCCGACAACGGGTACATGGGGCATGAGAATACGGTCGACGCGGCGGAAACGCCGATCAGCGTGTCGCTGTGTCTTGCGGACGGGCAGGCGCTGACACTGAGCTTCTCGCAGGCGGCGCAGCCGGAAAGCCCGTCGAACGGGCAGTATTGGCTGGACACGTCGGGGAGTCTGCACACCATCAAGCAGTGGGCCGAGGCCTCGGGGCAGTGGGTGTCCGTGCCGACGGTGTATGTGAAGCTGGCGGCGAACGGCATCGGCAAGGGCTTCAAACAGTATGACGGCATTGAGATCTCCGGGCTTTCCGGGAACGAGCAGCTCAAAAAGCTGAACGGCAGCCAGATTTTATACGGCGCAGACGAGAGTTCTATCGTCATCGTGGGGCTGATCGACCAGGCAGCGGAGGTCACGAGCGGGACGGTGAAGACGGCCCGGCGCGTGCCGGATATGGACTTTATCACCGAATGCGGCAACCGGCTCTGGGGCTGCAAGTACGGTGTGGCGGACGGGAAGACGGTGAACGAGCTTTACTGCTGCAAGCTGGGCGATTTTAAAAACTGGGCGTGCTACCAGGGGGTGGCGACGGATTCGTGGCGGGCCAGCTGCGGCACGGACGGAAAGTGGACGGGCGCGGCGACGCTGGCAGACAGTCCGGTGTTTTTCAAGGAGGACTGCTTCCACCGGGTCTATCCGTCGGCCTCGGGCGCGCATCAGGTCGTGGTGCAGAAGTGTGCGGGTGTGCAGAACGGGTCAAGCAAGAGCCTCGTGGTGGTGGACGACCGGCTGTATTACAAGTCGCGCATGGGCGTGTGCGTGTACGACGGGAGCCTGCCGCAGGAGATCGGCGGCTGCTTCGGCACGGTGCTGTATGCCAACGCGGCCGCGGGCGGTGTGCGCGGGAAATACTTCATCAGCATGGAGGATGCGGCGCACAGCTGGTCGCTGTTCGTCTACGACACGCGCAAGGGCCTGTGGCACCGGGAGGACAGCACGCACGCAAGCGAGTTTGCGCGGGTCGGCGACGAGCTGTATTTTCTTGAAAATGGAACGCTCAGGACCGTTTACGGCACAGCCGGGACGAAGGACGGGCCGGTCGGGTGGATGGCGGAGACGGGGATCATGACGTATGGCCTTGTCGGAAAGAAATACGTCTCGCGCATCAATCTGCGGATGCAGCTGCCGAAGGGGTCGAGCGTCGATTTCTGGGTTCAGTATGATTCGGACGGCGTGTGGCGGCACTGCGGGCACATCGAGGGCCGGGGACTGCGTACCTTCCTGCTGCCGGTCCGGCCCGCGCGGTGCGACCATCTGAAATTCCGGCTGACAGGGAAGGGCGAGATGAAGCTGTTCAGCCTAGCGAGAGTCCTGGAGGCGGGAAGCGATGCGTAAGACGGGAGGTGCAACATGGGTAGTCTGACACTGGCATACCCGTCCATCGCGGGGAAGACGACGCAGGAGCAGCTGGAGAGCATGCGGCGGTATCTGTGCAGCGTGACGGAGCAGCTGAATCTGGCGGACTGGTCGGCGAAGGCGGCGCTGACGGAGATCGCGCAGGCCATCGACGCGGACGGGCTTTCCGAGGAGGAAAAGAAGACGACGCTTTCCGGCTATGCGGCCTTAAAGTCCCTCATCATCAAGACGGCGGATTTTGCGGCGGCGAATTCGGAGGTCTGGTCGGCGAAGCTTGCGGGGAATTATGTCGCGGCGTCGGACTTCGGGACGTATCTGGAAAAGACGCAGCTGACGATCGAGGGCAATTCCGTCGGGATCAAACAGCTGTATGATTACACGGCGGGCGTGAACAACGCGTTTTCCGTGAATGCGCAGCAGTATATCAAGACGGGGCTGCTGTATTACAACGACGTGACGCCGGTGTACGGTGTGGGCGTGGGCAATATCGAGACGACCGTAACAGATGGCGGCGGAAGGATCGTCGACCGGACGAAAAACGAACTGCTGACCGTGACGCCGAAACGCATTTCCTTCTGGCAGGAGGGGATGGAGGTTGCGTATCTGTCGGAGAAGAAGCTGCATTTCCCGTCCGGAACACTGGAGGCGTACAACGCGAAGCTGACCGGGACGATCACGGCGGCGGCAGGCTCGGCCTTTGGGCCGTGGACGATCTCGGACGGGAGCATCTACCGCGTGGAAAACGTGTTCGGCAGCAGCGCGGGTATGTATTTCGGGACGGGCGGCCTCTCCGTATCAGACCGGTTTCAGGTGGACGCGAACGGATATCTGACGTGCTCCGGCGCGACGATCTCCGGCGCGATCAGGGCGACGAGCCTGAATGTGACGGGCGCAACCATCACGGGGCTTACGGTCGATGCGGCGAGTGTGACAGGCAATCTGTCCGCGTCGCGCATCAACGGCGGCATTCTGGATTTCAACAATTTTTCGGTCAATCACCTGTCGGCAAACGACATTACGACGGGGCTTTTATCGGCGGATTATATCAAGCTGGGCGGCGATATGGCGGTATACGATGCGCTGAACAGCGGTACTGTCGGCGGATGGCTCGGCTATACGACGGGCGCTTACGGCGGCGCGGGGATCCATATGCAAAGTGGGCTTGGCGAGGTCGTGGCGACGGCAAGCGGCGCGAAGCTCTGCTACGGCGGCAATACGCTCTCCGTCACGGAGGGCGGCGCGCAGACGAACTGCCGAACGGCGGTAGGCGGCGATCTGGTCGTGAGCGGCAGCACGGCGCCGTCTGTTGACGGCGCGGGATCGCTCGGGTTTTCCGATTACCGGTGGTCGGTCGTGTACGCGCAGACGGGCACGATCACTACATCTGATCGGGAGAAGAAGACGGACATTTCGTATGCGCTGGAACGCTATGACGCGCTGTTTGAGAAGCTGCGTCCGGCAAGCTACCGGCTGAAAAGCGGCACGTCCGGCAGGACGCACACGGGGCTTGTCGCGCAGGATGTGGAGCAGGCGTTGCGGGCGTGTGGCCTGACGGGGCAGGACTTCGCGGCCTTTGTGAAAACGCAGAGGGAAGACGGCGGCGCGGACTACGGCCTGCGCTATGAGGAGCTGATCGCCCTGTGCATCCGGCAGATCCAGATGCTGCGGGAAAGAGTGAGGAAATTGGAGGAAACGGCATGAGTAAGCTTTCGAATGCGATCGGCGCGCTGCGTATGGGGCTGGTGGAGGCGATCAACGCCTCCGGGCTTCCGCCGTGCGTCGTCGGAATGGTGCTCGATCAGGTGCGCACGCAGGTGCAGCTGCTCGAAGCGCAGGAGGACGCGGAAACAGAGGAGAAAAAGGAGGAGGACAATGGCGCTTTACAGAGTGCAGGGTAACGGAAAGGCTCCGGCAGGGCTGCAGGCGGGCGACGAGGTCGTGACGGGCGGCGGCACGTACCGCATTCTCGGCGTAAACGCAGACGGCAGCTACCGCAGCTCGCTCAGCAACAAATATCAGACGATCTATAACTATCGCGGCAGCTACGGGACGCCTTCTGCCGGTCAGACAGACGCGGCGCAGGTCAGAACGCCCGGCTATACGCCGTCCGGCGCGGCAAGCGAGGCGAAGGCGGCGCTGGACCGGGTGCTGTCGGAGAAGCCCGGCAGCTATACGTCCCGGTGGGACAGCGAGCTGGACGCGCTTTATGACCAGATCGCGAACCGGAAGGCGTTTTCCTACGATCTGGGGGCAGACCCGATGTACCGGCAGTACCGGGAGCAGTACCAGAGCGCGGGACGGCTGGCAATGGAGAACACAATGGGTGCGGCGGCAGCGCTCACGGGCGGCTATGGCTCAAGCTACAGCCAGCAGGCGGGGCAGCAGTCGTACAACGCGTATCTGCAGAAGCTCAACGAGGTCGTGCCGGAGCTCTACGCGCAGGCGCGCAGTCAGTATGACCGCGAGGGCTCGGCGCTTTCCGAGCGCTATGCGCTCATCAGCAGCCGTGAAAAGAGCGACTATGACCGCTACCGCGACCAGGTGTCGGATTATTACGCGGCACTGTCCGACGCGCGCGGCGCGTATCAGAGCGAGGCGCAGCGCAGCGAGAATCTGGCGCTGCAGTACGCGAAGCTGGCGAACGACAATTACTGGAACGAGCTGAACTATCGCTCCGACCGGGAGGACGCGGCGAACGCGCAGTACTGGAAGCAGCTCGCCTACGCGGACAAGCAGGCTGCGGCGGCAGAAAAGGCGGCGCAGGCCCGGCAGAAGGCGGCGCAGGCGGGCACGGCGAAGGACAAGCAGACAAAGCGCTCGTCTTCCCTTGCCAGAGGCAGAGGCGAAAAGCGCGGCAGAACGGCGCCCGGCACGGCGCGCCGCGATGAGATCAACTGAAAAGGCCGGAAGGAGGAGAACAGATGACAAAGCTTCCGGGCGCAAAGCCAAGCCCGCGCATTGCGGGCGGTGTGCTGCGCTGGTATGCGGGCGATACGTTTTCCGTGACGCTGGCGCTGGAGCTGCGCGATCAGGACGGCGATCCGGTCACGGTCGGCGCGTCCGACAGTCTGACGGTCAGCTTTTTTGACGCGTCGCACGCGCCGGTGCATACGTTTCAGTTTGACCGCATGACAGGCGGGCAGGCAACGCTGACGTTTGACGATACGGTCAGCGCAAAATTTCCGAAGGGTGCGTATTTCTATGACATTTTGTATACGCACGGCGACAAAACAACGCTTGCGCGGGACAACCGCGCGGCGGCAGAGTGAGGTGCGGATATGCGGGTAGAGATTCCGAATGCGATCACAGTGACCATTGGCGGACTGATCTCCAGAGGCGTGAAGGCGGTTGAGGTCACGGACGGGGGACGGCTCGTCTTCACGCTGACGGACGGCAGCACCGTCGATGTTGGAAGCGTCGTGGGGCCGCAGGGCGAGAAGGGCAGCACCGGCGCGCAGGGCCCGAAGGGCGATACCGGCGCGCAAGGCCCAAAAGGCGAGACGGGTGCACAGGGGCCAAAAGGCGAAACAGGCGCGCAAGGGCCAAAGGGTGAAACAGGCGCGCAGGGTGAGAAGGGCGACACCGGCGCACAGGGTCCGAAGGGCGGCACCGGCGCACAGGGCCCAAAGGGCGACCCTGGCGAACGCGGCCCGAAGGGGGAAACCGGCGCACAGGGCCCGAAGGGCGAGACTGGCGCGGGCTTTCTCGTGAAGGGGTATTATGAGACGGCCTCCGCGCTGGAAGCGTCCGTGCAGGCGCCGATGGCGGGCGACGCTTACGGCGTCGGTACGTCGGAGCCGTATGACATTTATATTTTCGACGGCGTAACAGAGAGCTGGATCAACAATGGGCCGCTTCAGGGCGCAAGGGGCGAAAAGGGAGACAAGGGCGACCCCGGCGCGGACGGTGCGCCCGGAAAGGACGGCGCACAGGGCCCGGCGGGCGCGGACGGTACGCCGGGGCAGGATGGCACAACGTTCACGCCGTCTGTTTCTGCAGCCGGTGTTCTCAGCTGGACGAACGACGGCGGGAAGCAGAACCCGGCCAGCGTCAGCATCAGAGGCCCGGCGGGGACACCCGGGCAGGATGGGGCTGCCGGGCCGGCAGGTGCGGACGGTGCGCCGGGACAGGACGGCACGACCTTTACGCCCCATGTTTCCGCAGCCGGTGTTCTCAGCTGGACGAACGACGGCGGAAAACAGAACCCGGCCAGCGTCAGTATTAAAGGCCCGGCGGGCGCAGCAGGCAAAGACCCGGAGCCGTTTTATGTGACCTGCACGCTGTCGGGGCAGGATGTGTACGACGAGGGTGCTACACATGATAAGTCATTCGCTGAGATCCTGGCCGCCCATCAGGCAGGGCGGCCATGCCGTGCAATTTTGACGCTGGCCGGGAGCACTGGTGATGATACCGTGCTGCTTCCGCTGGCGGAGCTGAACGCGAACGCCACTGACGGGTATGTGAAATTTGCGCTGACAGAAATGACGCAGGGCGATACGCCGGAAGAGCTGAGGGTCTGCTATGCGTGGATCCATTCGACGGACGCTGCGGAGGGCTTCTGGGGGAGCAGATATACGCTGTCCGGCGATGAGACTTTCCTGCCGGATGTGACGGCCTCCGACAACGGAAAGTTCCTGCGGGTGTCCAATGGCGCATGGACAGCAGTGACGATCACGAACGCGAATGGAGGCAGCTTCTGATGGCGGAATTTTTGACATTTGACACCGACCTCACGGCGGTCGCGAACGCGATCAGAGCCAAGGGAGGCACATCCGCGCAGCTGATCTATCCGTCTGGCTTCGTGTCGGCAATTCAAGCGATCCAGACCGGTATTACGCCGAAGTTGGTCGTCACAACGACACCAGGGGCTGCGATCACAGCGACGCCTGCAGAAGGTTTCAAGGTGGTAAAGGGAACCGCCGGTGCTGACGGAATGTGTACGCTGGAGTTGCCAAAGGCGGGCACATGGCACGTGACGGCAATGGCAAACAGTGTAAGTAACAGCCAGAACATCGTAATTGGAACACAGAATATGCTTCTGCCGCTATATCACGATACCTTTGCCGACAATACATGGGAAGAGATCATCGCGGTGTGCAGGACCGGGATCGCCCCGGACAGCTGGGCCGTGGGCGACAGCAAGACCATGAACATCGGCGGGACGGCCTATCAGGTCGATATCATCGGCAAGAATCATGACGAGTATGCGGACGGCTCCGGCACGGCTCCGCTGACGTTCCAGCTGCATGATTGTTACAGCGAAGCAAAGCAGATGTACAGCACCAACCTGAGCGGTCTCGGCTGGAAGAACACCGATATGCGCCTGACCTATCTGCCTGCGATTCTGGCGCTGATGCCGGCGGAGGTGCAGAACGGCATCCACGCGGTAAACAAGAAGACATCTGAGGGGGGCAACAGCACGACGATTGAGACAGTATCGGACACGCTGTTCCTGCTCAGCGAGGTGGAGATTTTCGGGACTGCAAGTTCTTCCGTAGCCGGGGAAGGAAGCCAGTACGACTATTACAAGGCAGGCAACCCGAAGATCAAGAAGAGAGAAGGCGTTGACGAGTTCTGGTGGGAACGGTCGTCAGCCAGCGGCGGTATGTTTTGCAGAGTCAGAGCAAACGGCCAGGCGGGCGCGTCCAATGCCTCAAACAGCCTCGGCGTAAGCTTTGCGTTCTGCTTCTGAAGGGAGGAAGCGTATGGAATATCTGAAGGTAAACGGAACGGAGTACTCTGCGCACTTCTGCGGAAAGCAGATCGACCGCGACTGGGATGGCCGCGCGTCGAAAACCGTCACGCTTGCCATGCCGTATGCACAGGCTGTGCAGCTGTTTGTGGATGGGCTGCGCTGGGGCATCGTCCGGCGTGAGGCCGACGCAGATGACGCGGCGCAGGAGCAGGACTGCTCCGGCTACTGCGTCGCAGGCCCGATCACAGACAACCGGGACGGGACGCTCAGTATTAAAATGGGCAGCTATACGCAGCTGGAGCAGGCGCTGCGGGAGCTGGAGGAGGCGCTGGCATGACGAGACTGGAACGGGAAACGCTTGCACGGATCAGGGAGCGTCTGGCGATCTTCGACCCCGGCGCGGCGAAGAAGCTGGCGGCCCTGCTGCCGGTGCTCAGGCGCTTCGCACAGAGCTACGCGGCGCTCGGGCCGGCAGCGAAAAAGACCATCGAGGCGCTGCTGCCGGAGCTGGCGGCGCTGCTGGAGGCGGCGGAAGGAGCGATGCAATGAGTGCGGAGCAGACGGGCGCATTCTTCGCGCTTGTAAGCGTGTGCAGCGGGCTTGGTTCCGTGCTGAGTCTGCTGCTGCTTCTGGCAAAGCCGGTGCGCGAGCGGCTGTTCGGCCTCAGCGCGATCCGGGAAGGGCAGCGCTGTATGCTGCGCGCGGATATGCTGGCGGCATATTATAAGCATAGGGAAGAAAAAACCATCCGGCAGTATGAATATGAGAATTTTCTCTATGAATACAAGGCGTATAAGGCGCTGCACGGCAATTCGTTCATCGAGCGCATTGCCCGCGAGGTCGCCGAATGGGAGATCGTGACATAGGCACAGGTACAGGAAAGGAGCTTTGGAGGTATGGAACAGTTTTTGAAGCGCATCGAAAATCTGCTGACGGTCAAGTCGATCGTGACGCTGGCGCTGACGGCGGTGTTCGCCTGTCAGGCGGTCAGGGGCGAGGTCAGCCAGGACTTTATGATGATCTATACGACGGTCATCGCGTTTTATTTCGGGACGCAGGCGCAGAAGCTGCAGAGCGGCGCGGAGACACGGCATGACGACGGCGCATCCGAGTAATTACACGAAGGGCCGCAGCGCACCCATCGAGTTTCTTGTGCTGCACTACACGGCCGGGCGCAACGACTCCGCCGCGGCGGGACTCAAATATTTTGAGTCCCCGCGCGGGGCCTCGGCCCACTATTTTGTCGACCGGAACGGCTGGCTGCAGTCGGTCAGCGACGAGGATACGGCATGGTCGGTCGGCACGGCGGGCGTTTATACGCAGAAGCACCCGCGCTGCCGCAACGGCAACTCGATCTCCATCGAGATGTGCTGCCGGTATGACGCGGGGCGCTACTGGCTGGAGGACGCGGTCGTGGCGAACGCGGCGCTGCTGACAAGAAGGCTGATGCGCAAGTACGGCATTCCGATCGAAAACGTGCTGCGGCATTATGACGTGGTCAGCAAGCGGTGCCCCGCAATGTGGGTGGACGACGAGAACGCGTGGTTCGCGTTCAAACGGCAGGTCATGGAGGTGATGGAGATGACGAAGGAAGAGCTGCTTTCTCTGAAGGGAACGGGCGACCATCCGTCCGACTGGGCGCTGCAGGCGGCACAGTGGGCCAAGGAGAACGGCATTTTTACCGGCGACAGCGCGGGCAACTTCGGCTGGCAGCAGCCGGTCACGCGCGAGGCCGTGGCGAAGCTGCTGTACGAATACGATCAGGCACGTAACGTTGACAGCGGCGCGGCGGACATGGTAAAATAAGCGGGAAGAAGGAACACGCGGAAAGGGGGGAGGCGGATGCTGGAGATTCTGCTGATCAGTGCGGGCGCGGTATTGGAGACGCTGTTCATCATGCGCTCTTATAAGCGGCGCGATGCGTCGTCTGTCGTGCTCAAGACCATGGCGTCGGTGGTGTTCGTGCTGCTGGGGCTGCTGGAGCTGCGGCGGATGGGGCCGAGTTTGTACGGATGGTATGTCGTGGCGGGACTGACGCTCGGAATGCTGGGCGATCTGCTTCTGGCGCTGCGGTTTTTGTCGGAAAAGCTGCACCGGCTGTTCTTCGCTGCTGGCTCCGTGTCGTTTTTTCTGGGCCATATCGTGTATATTCTCGCGATCCTGGCGCTTTGCCCGGCGGCGTGGCTGTACGCGATCCCCATCGCGGTGGTGGCGCTGGGCGCGGCCTGCTTCTACGCATACGCCAAGGAGGTGCGCGCGGGCAAAATTACGCCGCTCGGCGTGCTTTATATCGGCGGCGTTTTGTTCATGACGGCCTGCGCGGCGACGGGCGCGTTTATCGAGTCCAACCGGGCGCTGTTCCTGTTCTTTGTCGGCGGCATCTGCTTCTCGACGAGCGATAATATGCTGGTCGTGCTCTCCTTCGGCAAAAACGACAGCCCCTACCGCAACGCGGTTCTGCACGTGCTGTACTATATGGCGCAGATCTTTATCGCGCTGACGATCAAGTTTGTGTAAAGCAGCGCATTCGAAGCAAGAAACGGGGCTGTTTCGCGGCAGCCCCGTTGACAGTCCGCCATGCCTGCGTATAATAAGCAAAGCATATTGCATGATGCACATCACGCAATATGCTTGACAGAAAAATAAAAACGTCAGACGCAGTGCGATCCGATCAGGCCGGTTTGCGCTGCGTCTGTTGTTTTCGGGCCGGAAGCGATTGCAGAAAGGTCTTGCCGCGCGTGCTGGCTGGGAAATCAGGTGCAGGGACCATGCAGATACGAAAAATATGTCTGACTGCAGCAGTGACTGCGATCATTCTGTCCGCTGCTGCGGCGATCTGCCGCAGCTCCGCGTAACGCTCCCGGTCATATTGGTCCTTCCCATATTGCAGCCCGGCCTGCGCGATATCGTCCGTGTGGGAAAAGGCGGTGATGAGCGGCTGCATAACGCCGAAGGACAGCACAATGACCGACAGGAACGTCTCAGCAGACAGCGCGCCGCGCATGGAGAGCAGGCACCCGACCGGCAGAATGCCGAGCAGCGTCGACGGCAGGATCGCCATGCCCGCGCCGGTGCGTGAGGTCAGGGGCTATTGTGAATCTATGGGCGAGGATCTGGATGATTTCGAGTCCGATGTGGGCGCGAATTACAAGCTGCGCTATGAGGTGCAGGAAATCAATACGGCTTCCGAGGGCAAAATGAGCACCCTGACTCTGCTGCAGAGCGACTGCTTTTTGACAGACTGACAAAAAATCGATGCAGAAAGGCGGATTTTTGGGGCGAATCTGCCATTGACATTTGCTGGCCCGCTGTATATAATGACCCCAGAAATCAGGAAAGGAGCCGACACGCGATGAAACAGCTGTTTACCACCGCTATGATGATGCCCATGTGCATGCGCTGCATGTGCATGTTTTCGCGTACTCAAAAATCGGCTCGCTTTGTTTCATAAATTTCCATATTGGCAGTCAAACCGCCAATGCCGGAGCTGAGAAACGATGTGAGTTTCCCGGCTCTTTTTATTTGTCTCAGAAAACCTATTAAAACACTGTGGAAGGGGATTTCCCATGATCGAGCTGAAACACCTCGGCAAAATCTATTCCTCGGCCTCCGGCAGCGTGGAAGCGCTGAAGGATGTGAACCTGACCATCGCGGACGGCGAGATCTTCGGTATCATCGGCCTGTCCGGCGCGGGCAAATCGACGCTGGTGCGCTGCATCAACCTGCTCGAACGTCCGACCTCCGGCGAGGTCTGGGTCGACGGGCAGAACCTGACGGCGCTCAGCGAGAAGGCGCTTTTACAGGTACGCCGGCAGATCGGCATGATCTTCCAGAGCTTCAACCTGCTTGAGCAGCGGTCGGTCCTGCGCAACGTCTGCTTCCCGCTTGAAATTTCCGGCACGCCGAAGGCGGAGGCAAAGAAGCGCGCGGAGGAGCTGCTGAAGGTCGTGGGCCTTGCCGACAAGGCCGCAAGCTTCCCCTCGCAGCTGTCCGGCGGACAGAAGCAGCGCGTGGCAATCGCCCGTGCGCTGGCGACCAATCCCCGGTACCTGCTGTGCGACGAGGCGACCAGCGCACTCGACCCCAACACGACGCGCTCCATTCTGGAGCTGCTGCGCGAGATCAACAAGACGCTCGGCGTGACGATCATTGTCATCACGCACGAGATGAAGGTCATCGACCAGATCTGCGACCGCGTGGCCGTCATCGATAAAAGCTGCATCGCCGAGGAGGGCCGCGTGGCGGACGTGTTCACGAACCCGAAGTCCGATATTGCGCGCGAGCTTGTGCTCCCACAGGAGCGGCCGGTGCTCGATCCCACGACCGGCGGGCGGAAGCTCCGCCTGATCTTCAACGGCGAGGATACGCAGAAGCCCGTCATTTCCGAAATGATCCTGGCCTGCCGCGTGCCGGTGAACGTGCTGTTTGCCGATACGAAATCCGTCGAGGGCGCGGCCTACGGCCATATGATCCTCGAGCTGCCGAACGACGAGCACGACGCGGAAAAGGTCGTCAGCTGGCTGAAAAACAGCGGACTGACGTGGAAGGAGGAGCGGTAAATGGCTACCGAATATTTCGTAAAGCTCTGGGATAACAACATTATCCAGCTGGGCATCTGGCAGACGGTCTACATGACCGCGCTCACCACGATCTTCGCGTATCTCATCGGCCTGCCGCTGGGCGTCATTCTCTGGGCGACGGACAAGGACGGGCTGCACCCCAACAAGGGCGTCAACACTGTGCTCGGCTTTATCGTGAACTTCTTCCGCTCCATCCCGGCAGTCATTCTCATGGTTGCCATGATCCCGGCGGCGAAGCTGCTGCTCGGCACCTCGACCGGCAACGGCGCGGTCATCGTCACATTGATCATCGCCGCCGCGCCGTATGTGGCGCGCATGGTCGAGTCCTCTTTGAAGGAGGTTCCCGCAGGCGTGATTGAGGCCGCACAGGCCATGGGCTGCACGAATTTTCAGATCATCTGGCACGTGCTGCTGCCGGAGGCAAAGCCGTCGCTCATCTCCGGATGCGTCATTTCGACTGTCACCATTCTCAGCTACACGGCGCTGGCCGCGACGCTGGGCGGCACGGGCCTTGGGCAGATTGCCATCATCCACGGCCACCAGAGAAGTCAGAAGCTCGTCGTCTGGGTTTGCGTGCTGCTGATCGTCGTGATCGTCCAGCTCATCCAGATCGTGGGCACCACTGTCGTTCGGAAGACCGATAAGCGCGCCCGCTGAAAGGAGCGTCCCATGAGACTGATTTTTGAGCGGCTGCTCCGCATCAACTGGCGATGCGGCCGAATGTGACCGAAGCCGTCCTCACGTCAGAAACAAACCGATTTTAAATTTTATAAAGGAGATTTTATCATGAAAAAGGTACTTGCAATCGTTCTTTCCGCTCTGCTGCTCGTCGCCGCGCTTGTCGGCTGCGCTTCCAAGAGCGAACCCGCTTCCAACGACAACAATGCTTCCGCCGATACCGCCGCTTCCACCGACGGCAAGCTCGAAACGCTGAAGGTCGGCGCTTCCTCCACCCCGCACGCTGAAATTCTCGAGCAGGTCAAGGACACGCTGGCTGCCGAGGGCTATGACCTCCAGATCGTGATCTATGACGACTATGTGCTGCCGAACCAGTCTCTGGCTGACGGCTCGCTCGACGCAAACTACTTCCAGCACACCCCGTATCTGAACAGCTTCAACGCCTCCAACGGTACCGATCTCGTCTCCGCAGCCAAGATCCACTATGAGCCGTTCGGCCTGTACAGCAACGGTGTTGCCTCTGTTGCGGACATTGCCGCCGACGCAACCATCCTGATCCCCGCCGACGACTCCAACGAGACGCGTGCTCTGCTCCTGCTGGCGCAGGAAGGCCTCATTGAGCTGCCCGCCGATGCTTCCGCCGAAAAGGGCGTGACCACGCTGGATATCGTCGACGCGAAGGGCCATGACGTGCAGCCGCTGCAGGCCGATACCGTCCCCGCACAGCTGGCGAACTCCAACCCCGGCACCGTGGCCGTCATCAACGGCAACTACGCCCTGCAGGCGGGTCTCCACGCCGCTGACGCGCTCGCGATCGAAGATGCCTCCGGCGACGCGGCCCAGACCTATGCCAACATCATTGCCTGCCGCGCAGGCGAAGAAAACAGCGCCAAGATCCAGGCACTTGTCAAGGCGCTCCAGTCCGACGCTGTGAAGGAATACATCGAAAAGACCTACAACGGCGCTGTTGTTGCGATCTTCTGATCCTAACGCATTTCCGCCCGGCTCCGATTTGGAGCCGGGCGGTTTCTTGTTTTGGGGCAGCGGTATCAACGGCCCTTGGAACAGGCGCAGCAAAGGTTGGCTCTATTCCAGCGCCTCGTACAGCGGGCGCAGCTCTTCGAGCTTGGTGAGACTGCAGGAGGCGTTCCATGCCATGAAGCCGCCGGTAAGCCCCTCTTCCCGCAGCGCGCGGATCTCGTCGCCGATCTCCTGCACGCCGTATTCGTTATAGGGCGGCTGGATGGCGTTATAGGCCTGAATCCAGGTGCGGTCGACTGCGGGCGTAGGCGTTTCGGCCTGCCGCTTGGCGGCGGACTCTGCCCAGTCGAGCAGCGTCTCATATGGATGCTCCCACGGGCGGTAGGCCCCGTTGCGGGCAAAATGGTCAGGATACGGCATGCCGGAAATCACGTCAACAACATTGCTGATCGCGGGCCAATACTGGCCGTAGGCCGTGACATAGTTGCCGCTCGTCTCACCAAAGACATCCGCGCCGACGTAGACACCGTATTCGTGCAGAATATCCGTGGCATACATCAAAAAGCGCTGGATGGCCTGCGCCTTTGTCTCGCCGTACTCGTTGCGGAAGTCGATATCGCCCGAGGCTTCGTATTGGTCCGTATTGTCCGGGAAGCGGACATAGTCGAACTGGATCTCGTTAAAACCCATGGTCTGCACTGCGTCGATAGCCAGCGCGACCTTATACTCCCAGACATAGCGGCAGAAGGCACTCGGCCAGTAGCTGGCTGCGACATACAGCGACTCGCCGGAGCCGTCGGCAATGGCGTACTCGGGATGATCCTGGCAGAAGAAGGAGTCGTTGAAGGTTGTCAGACGGCCGATCACATAGAATCCTGCGTCCTTGATTTTCTGAATGACTGCCTGATAATCTGCGACGGAGTTTTGGGCGTACTGATACGCCGTGGGGGAATATTCCTCGTACACAGGCGAATCGTAGCCGATGGACGTGCCATCCATGATGTTGACGACGAAGGCGTTGATCTTCGTCGATTTTGCGTATTCGATGTACTTGTCGATATCTTTTAAAATTGCCGGGTCGCAGGTAAGATAAATTGCGTAGCACGGGTTCGGCATTTTGTTGTCTTCAAAGCTTGCCTTCGTGCGTGGGAAATAATCAAGGCTTTCCGCGTCGCCGCCGCCCCATTTGTCGCCGCGTCCGGCATGGATGGCGTAGACGCCGAAGCGGTCATAGACGTCGTTGGCCTCCTCCTGCACGGTTGAGACGTACTGGCCGCTGATGTAGCCTGTCTGGCCCTGATAGGAGACCTGATACAGATCGACGACGCCGTCGGTCGTGCCCTCATAGCTCAGAACCTGCAGCTCCGTTCCCTTTTCGACCAGCGTGCCGAGCTCGAGCGTGTTTTTGTCCAGACGGAGGTTCTGCGGCGTGCGGACATAGACGACCTTCTCTGCGATCACGGCGGAGGGGTCCTGTGTCAGGTTTTCCTCGGAGACATAGCCGCAGTCCAGCGTGGAGAAATAGGTCAGATAGTACCGGACGCCGTCGCGCTCGACAGAGCGGTCGGTCGAATACGTGATCTGCATCCCGCGCGCGACCGTTCCGGCCTCGGAAAGCTCCTCGGTATAATACGGGACCTGCGTCGTGATGGCGCAGATAAAGCCCGACTCATAGCGCGGCGTCTCGTCCTGCGTCGTCTCCGGCGCAGACGCTTCCTTGGGCGCGGCCCCGGCGATCACGCAGACGAACAGGATCAGCGCGATCATAATCAGGACCGTGATCATCACGCCCCAGGTGTGCTCGCGCAAAAACCGCTTCAGCTGCGCCAGCCTCTTTGCGCGCAGCTTCTGCTTTGCCGTGGCGGGCATTCGCTTTGTTCTGCGTAGTTTCATATACACTCCCAAGCGTCCGCGCAGCGGCGGGCGCTGTTTATCAAGATAAGGGCATTATACTACATTTTGATCAGGATTTCTACCTTTTTTGGAATATCGTCCCTGATCTAGCCTGAATTTTCCCGCTTATTTTGCGTTTTTCCTCCACTTTGCGAAAAATCTCTTTTTTCTTCGACACGCATATGATAGGATAAGAGGCAAGATATCCTGTTCAAAGTGAGGCCATATTTATGCTTGGAGTTCTTGTCAACGCGCTTGCCATTCTCGCCGGAGGCTCGGTCGGGCTGCTGGCAAAGAAGGGCATCCCGGAAAAAATCACAAACGCGATCATGACCGCGATCGCGCTCTGCGTGCTCTATATCGGCGTCAGCGGGATGCTGAAGGGCGAAAATACGCTCGTGCTGATCGTGTCAATGGTGCTCGGCACCGCCGTGGGGACGCTTCTGGATCTCGACGGGCGCATTGAGCGCCTCGGCGGCAGGATCGAGCGCCGCTTCCAGCGCGGCGGGAAGCGGACCCCCATCGCCGAGGGCTTTGTGACGGCGTCGCTCCTGTTCTGCGTGGGCGCGATGGCGATCCTCGGCAGTTTCAACGCCGGTCTGAAGCAGGACTATGAGCTGCTGTTCACAAAATCCCTGCTCGACGGCATTTCGTCTTGTATGCTGTCCGTCTCGCTGGGGCTGGGCGTGCTGTTTTCCTCCGTGCCCGTGTTCGTGTATCAGGGGTTGCTTGCCCTTCTGGCGCACGTGATCGCGCCGCTGCTGTCCGACGCGGCCATCGCGGAAATCACGTGCTGCGGCTCGGTGATGATCCTTGCCATCGGCCTTAATATGCTGCACCTCACGAAGATCAAGACCGCCGACCTCCTGCCCGCCGTGCTGTTCGCGCCGGTACTCACATGGGCGTTCTCCTTCCTGCCGCTGTGACTCCGCAGCGGTCTGGTTCAGAAGCAACTGGCAGCAAAACCGCACGCACCCAAGCCGGACGCTCCTGGCTGCTGCTTCTCTTAAATGAGCTCCCGGCCATACCGGCGGTTCCCACGGTTTCCCTTGCAAACACTGGATTTTGTGGTATGATAAGAAAAAATAACATTGATGAGGTTTTTCTATGATCACCATTTCCAACCTTGCCATGCAGTTTGGCGGCTCTGCGCTGTTCAAGCAGGTCGATCTGCAGTTTACGCCCGGCAGCTGCTACGGCATTATCGGCGCCAACGGCGCGGGCAAATCGACGTTTTTGAAGCTCCTGTCCGGCGAGCTGGAGCCGACATCCGGCGAAATTTTCATCAAGCCCGGCGCGCGGATGTCCGTTCTGAAGCAGGATCAGAACCAGTACGACGCGTATACCATTCTCGACACCGTCATCATGGGCAACCAGCACCTGTACGACGTGATGAAGGAGAAGGACGCGCTTTATGAAAAGCCCGATTTCTCCGAGGAGGACGGGATGCGTGCGAGCGAGCTTGAGGCGGAGTTTGCCGACATGGACGGCTGGGAGGCCGAGTCCGATGCGTCAAAGCTTTTGCAGGGCCTCGGCATCCCGGTGGAGCTGCACTATGATCTCATGGCCAACACCGACCCGCGTCTGAAGGTCAAGGTGCTGCTTGCGCAGGCGCTGTTCGGCAAGCCCGATATCGTCATGCTCGACGAGCCGACGAATAACCTTGATATCGAGGCCATCAACTGGCTCGAGGATTTTATTCTGGATTACGAGGACACCGGCCTTGTCATCGTCGTCAGCCACGACCGTCATTTCCTCAACACCGTCTGCACGCATATCGTCGATATCGACTACGGCAAGATCAAGATGTACGTCGGCAACTATGATTTCTGGTACGAATCCTCCCAGCTCATCCAGCAGCTCATCCGCAACAAGAATAAGCGTGCCGAGGAAAAAATCGCAGAGCTGCAGACCTTCATCGCCCGCTTCGCGGCCAACAAGGCCAAGAGCAAGCAGGCGACCTCCCGCCGCAGGCTGCTCGACAAGATGACCGTCGAGGAAATGCCCGCGTCCTCGCGCCGGTACCCGTTCGTGGGCTTTGAGCGCGAACGCGAGGTCGGCAAGGACATCCTGTTCGTGACGGATGTGTCCAAGACCATCGACGGCGTGAAGCTTCTGGATAAAGTCTCGTTCATTGTCAATAAGAATGATAAGATCGCCTTTGTCGGCGAAAACGAGCTGGCGCAGACGACGCTCTTTAAAATTCTCATGGGCGAGCTGGAGCCGGACGAGGGCAGCGTCAAATGGGGCCAGACCGTCACGACCAGCTATCTGCCGAAGGACAACACCGCCTATTTTGAGGGCTGCTCCGACTCGCTTGTCGACTGGATCCGGCAGTATTCGGCGAAAAAGGACGATGTGTACCTGCGCGGCTTCTTGGGCCGGATGCTGTTTTCCGGCGAAGAGGTCTTCAAGCCCGTGAATGTGCTGTCCGGCGGCGAAAAGGTCCGGTGTATGCTCTCGCGCATGATGCTCTCGGGCGCGAACGTTTTGCTTCTTGACCAGCCGACGAACCATCTGGACATGGAGGCCATTCAGGCCGTCAACAAGGGCCTGTGCGCCTTCCCCGGCAACATTCTGCTTGCCTCGCACGACCATGAGCTTTTGCAGACCACCTGTAACCGCGTCATCGAGTTCCAGCCCGACGGCACCATTATTGACCGCCTCTGCTCCTACGACGACTATGTCGCGTGGAAGCTGGCGAAGGAAGCATAATAAAAGAGGTTTTTATGGACATTCCGTATCAGGAGATCAACAGCAAAACCATCGACCGCTGGGTCGAAGAAGGCTGGGAATGGGGGAAGCCTGTTTCCCACGAGGAATATGAAAAGGCAAAGGCCGGTACGTGGGACGTCAAGCTGACTCCGGTCAAATTCGTCCCGCACAGCTGGCTCGGCGAGCTGAAAGGCAAGCGCGTGCTGGGGCTGGCCTCCGGCGGCGGGCAGCAGATGCCCATTTTCGCCGCGCTGGGGGCGCAGTGCACGGTACTGGACTATTCGCAGCGGCAGCTGGATTCCGAGAAAATGGTCGCGGAGCGGGAGGGCTATGACATTACCATCGTCCGCGCTGACATGACCAAGCGCCTGCCGTTTGACGAAAACAGCTTCGATCTGATCTTCCATCCCGTCTCCAACTGCTACGTCTACGCAGTGCTGCCCATCTGGCGCGAATGCGCACGGGTCTTAAAGCCCGGCGGACGGCTGCTGGCCGGGCTTGACAACGGCCTGAACTTCGCCTTCGACGAGGACGAAACGCGGATCATCAACACGCTCCCGTTCAACCCGCTCGAGGATGAAGCGCAGATGCGGCAGCTGGAAAAGGACAAAAGCGGCGTTCAGTTTTCCCACACCGCGCACGAGCAGCTCACGGGCCAGCTCAAGGCGGGATTGCAGCTGCTGGACCTCTACGAGGACACCAACGGCTACGGCAATCTGCACGCGCACAACATCCCCACCTACTGGGCGACGCTTGCAAGAAAGGCATAAGGCAGCACCGCGCAATTGCGCCGGCGCGCTTCGACGCAGCTTTTCCGCCAATTTCGCGGTTGGAAGCGTTTGAAATACATACAGTATTCCCGCGCTTTTCAGACCTTGACTTGACGAAAAACTCTCACCGGATCAGCTTGCCGAATGGTGCGGTGCTGCCATAACATCATACAGGGGGAGGACGGCTTCGCCCTCCCTCCCTTGGTCATGTGCAGCTATGGCGGCTGAAAAAGCCTATACGGAGCGCCTCAGCATCTGCTGCGCGCAGGCAAGCATCCAGAATACGCTGCCCGCGTAGATCAGAAGCTCCGGCAGCTGCGCGCCCGCAAGGCTGATTGCGCCGAACAGTACGCCCAGCAGCGAATAAAACGCCAGCCGGCGCCGTGCGCCCCGCTCAAAGCTGAACGCGCCCGCGTGATAGCTTGCCAGCATGAACGCGATCATGGCGAACAGTGAGAAGCAGTAGTCCAGAATCGCGGGATTGATCTCCCAGTGGCGGAAATCGCGGAAGAGCTTCGCAACATAGAACAGCACAACGAAGACGGAAAACGCCGCCGACGGCTTTTTTTCCTTCCACCGCAGCACGGCCCCCGCGCCGAGCGAAAGTCCGGCCAGCAGGCCGAGCAGGCTCACGAGCATCTGCGCAATAGAGCCCCGGAAGCTGAGCACGCAGCCCGCGATCAGCCCCAGCGCACCGAGCAGCGAAAACGTCAGATCCTGCCCGCTGGGCCGGTAGACGGCTTCATAGGCAGACTGCTTTTCCAGACTGACCGCAGCGAGCGCAAAGACGAAGACCATCAGGATGCTGAACGCGATCAGCGGGACGCTGCTGCCGCCGGACAGCTGCGTCATGCGAAAAAAGTAACCGGCGATGGCGGAAAGGATCGCGGCGTAGACGACGCCGATCATGCCGGATTTCTGCTTCATATCTCAAATACCCCCAAGCGAGCTTCATTTCATATAGTATAGCACACACGCGGGGGAAATGACACCCCGCAGACAGGAATTTGCGTTTTTTTCGCGCACAGTGCGCTTTTGCGCAGATCAGGGCGAAAAAAGAAGGAAAAAAACAAGAAATTCCGGGTCAAATACAGAAATACTCCTTGCAATTTCCGCCCGCGGATGCTATAATAAGGCCATCTTGATAGTATTTTACTTGAGAGTGGGGAATTGCTCCCCACTCTTTCTTGCTGGTAAGGGGGATTTTTCATGAAGGTAACGGAGCAGGTGGCGCAGTTTGCAGAGCCTGTCGTGCAGGCGCACGGCTGTACACTCTGGGATGTGGAATATGTCCGCGAGGGCGGAGAATGGTTCCTGCGCCTGTACATCGACAAGGACGGCGGCGTGGATATCTCCGACTGCGAGGCCATTTCCCGCGCGCTCGATCCGATCCTCGATGAAAAGGACCCCGTGCCGGACAGCTATAATTTTGAGGTCTGCTCGGCAGGACTCGAACGGCAGCTGAAGCGCCCGTCTGATTTTGAGCAGTTTATGGGCAGCTCCGTCTCGGTGAAGCTCTTCAAGCCCATAGGCGGCGCGAAGGAATTCATCGGGAAGCTCGCGGGCTATGCGGACGGCGCCGTGACCATCGACACCGCAGGAACCACATATACATTCCAGAAAAACGAGGTCGCGCAGGTGCGGCTTCACGTCGAGTTTTAAAGGGAGGAATTTAGAAAACTATGAATGCCGAAATTTTTGCAGCGCTTGCGCAGCTTGAAAAAGAACGCGGGATCCCGCAGAGCTACATGGTCGAGAAGATCACGCAGGCTCTCGTCGCTGCATACAAAAAGGACAAGGACGGCTACACCGACAACGTCTTCGTCGAGGTCAAGGACAACGATATGCATATGTACGTGCAGAAGGAGGTCGTCGACGACGTCATCACCCCCGCCACGGAAATTACGCTCGACGCGGCCCGCAGAATCAGCAAGACCGCGCAGCTGGGCGACCTCGTAAACGTCGACGTGCAGACAAAGGACTTCGGCCGTATCGCCGCGCAGACGGCCAAGCAGGTCATCATCCAGGGCATCCGCGAAGCAGAGCGCGGCATGGTCTTCGACACCTTCTCGTCCAAGGAGCATGAGATCCTCACCGGCACGGTGCTGCGCATCGAGCCTGCGACCAACGACATGACCATCCGCATCGGCGGCGGCAACGACAAGACCGACGCCATGCTCTCCGCATCCGAGCAGGTCCGCACGGAGTATTACCACGAGGGCGACCTCATCCGCGTCTACGTCGTCGAGGTCCGCCGCTCGACAAAGGGCCCGCAGGTCATTGTTTCCCGGACGCACCCCGGCCTTGTCAAGCGCCTGTTTGAGCTTGAGGTTCCGGAGATCGCCTCCGGCCTCGTCGAGATCAAGTCCATCGCCCGCGAGGCAGGCTCCCGCACGAAGCTGGCCGTCTACGCCTCGCAGGACGGCATCGATCCGGTCGGCGCCTGCGTCGGCACGCGCGGCGCAAGAGTCGGTGCGGTCGTGAACGAGCTGCACGGCGAAAAGATGGACATCATCGTCTGGTCGGAGGACCCGGCGAAGTTCGTCGCCGCGGCGCTTTCCCCGGCGGATGTCAAATCCGTGACGCTCCTGCCCGGCAGCGCGAAGGCCTGCCGCGTGATCGTCCCGGACGATCAGCTGTCGCTCGCCATCGGCAAGGAGGGCCAGAACGCCCGTCTCGCCGCCCGTCTGACCGGCTACAAGATCGACATCAAGCCCGCCTCGCAGGAGCAGGAGCTCGAAGCGATCGACGCGCAGCCGGACGAAGCGCCGGAAGATGCCGAGCCGCAGGCGTAAGCCTGCTTCTGAAAAGGAGGCGCGCATATGCAGAAAAAAATTCCCATGCGCCAATGCGTTGGCTGCCGGGAAATGAAGGCGAAAAAAGAACTGGTCCGCGTGGTCAGAAGCCCGGAGGGGGAAATTTCCCTCGATTTCCGGGGCAAGGCTCCCGGCCGCGGCGCATATGTCTGCCCGCAGGCCGAATGCCTCAGGCGGGCGATCAAGTCCAGGGCGCTCGAGCGGGGGCTTGACTGCCAGATCCCGCAGGAGATCTACGATCAGCTCCTTTTGAGAATGGAGGCGGGCGATCATGACTGACCAGCAGCAAAAGGCGCTGCGCCTGCTGGGCCTTGCCCGCCGCGCACGGCTTCTGGAGATCGGCGAGGAGCCGGTCGGCATCGTCTGCCGCAGCGGCAAGGCGAAGCTTCTATTGGTAGCAAAGGACGCCGGCGACCATACCTTCCGCCGGGCACGCTCCTTTGTTTCGGGCAGCAAATGCCCGTATATCTGCGCGCCGTACACCAAAGACGAGCTGGGGAACGGACTGGGCTGCAATGCCTGCGCGCTGTGCGCGTTTACCGATCCCGCGTTTGCAAAATCGTTTCTTGAGGCACTGGGCGAACCGGGACACGAAGAGATCCTGACCCAGCTGACCGTGCAGACGCAGCGCGTCCTGAAGCGCCGGCAGGAGGCGCAGGCGCACAGAAAGAATGTCAAAACAGGGAAGAAATAACTGGAGGTGGCTGTATTGAGTATTGAAGTGAAACAGAAGATCAAGGATGTCGCGGACGATTTTGCGATGCCGGCCAAGAAGCTGATCGAGATCGTCGGGAAGTTCTATGAAAAGCCGAAAAGCAGCTCCCAGAATTTGACGGAAGACCAGCTGAACGTGATTTTTGACTATATCACGCAGCAGAACCAGATCGATTCGATCGAGCAGGTCTTTGCCGCAGCTGCGCAGAAGAAGGAAGCGCCCGCTCCCGCGCCCGCACAGCAGGCAAAGCCCGCCGCACCCGCGCAGACCGCGCAGGCCGGGAACCAGCCGCGTCCGCAGGGCGGTCAGAGCCAGCCGCGCCCGCAGCAGCAGGGGAATGCGCCGCGTCCGCAGCAGAACGGCCAGCGCCCGGCGCAGCCGCAGGGCGGCCAGAACCAGCCGCGCCCGCAGCAGACTGCTGCCCAGCCTGCCGCCAAGCAGCCGCAGCCCGAGCGCAAGCGCGAGCGCCGCGTCATCGACACCAGCGCCGTCACGGTCAATGCTGACCGCTATGACGACCGCGTCGATTCGCTCGTCTCCGACCGCGTGCAGAATTATTCCAGCGGCAAGCAGAAGATCGGCAGCAAGAATAAAAAGCAGCAGCAGGCCAAGCGCTTCGGCACAAAGTCCCGCTCCGAGGAGCAGGAGAAAATGCGCCGCCTTCAGCTTGAAATTGCCAAGAAGGCGCAGCTGGTCGTCAAGATCCCCGACGAGATCACCGTCGGCGAGCTGGCCTCCCGCATGAAAAAGACGGTGGCCGAGGTCATCAAGTGCCTGCTGAAAAACGGCGTCATGGCCACGGTCAACCAGACCATCGACTTTGACACGGCGGAGTTCGTCGCCACCGAGCTTGGCTGCAAGGTCGAGCACGAGGTCATCGTCACCATCGAAGAGCGTCTGTTCGACGACCATCAGGACACCGCAGACGAGCTTGTTACCCGTCCGCCGGTCGTGGTCGTCATGGGCCACGTCGACCACGGCAAGACGAGCCTGCTCGACTATATCCGCCACGCGAAGGTTGCGGCCGGAGAGGCTGGCGGCATCACGCAGCACATCGGCGCGTATACCGTTGAAATCAATGGCCAGCCCATCACCTTCCTCGACACGCCGGGCCACGCGGCCTTTACCGAGATGCGCGCGCGCGGCGCGATGTGCACCGATATCGCCATTCTCGTTGTCGCCGCGGACGACGGCATCATGCCGCAGACCATCGAGGCCATCAACCACGCCAAGGCCGCTCAGATCCCCATCATTGTAGCCGTCAACAAGATGGATAAGCACGGTGCAAACCCCGACCGCATCCTGACCCAGCTGACCGAGCACGGTCTGACCCCGGCAGAATGGGGCGGCGAGACAGAGGTTTGTAAGATCTCTGCCAAGACGGGCGCAGGCATCGACGAACTGCTCGAAACGGTCATTCTGACCGCCGAGATGGAAGAGCTCAAGGCCAACCCGAACCGTGCGGGCAAGGGCTGCGTTCTTGAAGCGCGTCTGGATAAGAACCGCGGCCCGATCGCAACGCTGCTTGTCCAGAACGGCACGCTGCGTCAGTCCGACCTTATCATTGCGGGCACGGCTGTGGGCCGCGTGCGTGTCATGACGAACGACAAGGGCGCGCAGGTCAAGGAGGCAGGCCCGTCCGTTCCGGTCGAGATCACCGGCCTTGCCGAGGTCCCGTCTCCCGGCGACGAATTCAGCGTCGTCTCCGACGAGCGCATGGCACGTCAGCTTGTCGAGCAGCGCAAGCAGAAGATCAAGGACGACGCCAACAAGCTCAACCAGAAGGTCACGCTCGAAAGCCTCTTCTCCAAGCTGCAGGAGGGCGAAATGAAGGAGCTGAACCTCATCGTCAAGGCGGACGTGCAGGGCTCTGCCGAGGCCGTCAAGGCGTCGCTCGAAAAGCTGTCGAACGACGAGGTGCGCGTGCGCGTCATCCACGCGGGCGTCGGCGCGATCAACGAGTCCGATATTCTGCTGGCCTCCACGTCCAACGCCATCGTCATCGGCTTCAACGTCCGCCCGAACGAGCTGGCGCAGGCCGCCGCGAAGCGCGACAAGGTCGATATGCGGATGTACCGCGTCATTTATGATGCCATCAACGAGATCACCGACGCCATGAAGGGTATGCTTGCGCCCAAGTTCCGCGAGGCCATCATCGGCCACGCCGAGGTCCGTCAGACCTATAAGGTCTCCGCCATCGGCACCATCGCGGGCTGCTACGTCAAGGACGGCAAGATCACGCGCGACGCGTCTGTCCGCGTTCTGCGCGACAATATCGTCATCCATGAGGGCAAGCTCGGCTCCCTGCAGCGCTTCAAGGACGCGGTCAAGGAGGTCGCGGCCGGTTACGAATGCGGTATGTCGATCGAGAAGTTCAACGACATTAAGGAAGGCGACATTTTTGAATGCTTCGTTATGGAGCAGATCAAGGAGTAAGGACGGTATGGTCAGCGCCGGAAAATCGGCGCTGGCCAACCTGATTGTTTACAAGGAGGTACTATGGCTTCCAACCGAATTGGCCGGATCAACGAGGAGATCCAGCGGGAGCTGGCGGAGCTGATCCGCTCGCTGAAGGACCCGCGGGTGCAGACCATGATCTCCATCACGCGCGTGGACACCACGCCCGATCTGCGCTACAGTAAAATTTATGTGAGCGTGCTGGAAGAGGCCCGGTCGCAGGACGCGCTGCGCGGCCTGAAGTCCGCGGGCGGCTGGCTGCGGCGCGAGCTTGGCAGCCGTCTGCAGCTGCGCTATACGCCGGAGCTTGTCTTCACGCTCGACGATTCGCTCAAATACGGTGCGCATATGTTCGATCTTCTCGAGAAGCTCGAACGGCAGGAGGCTGCGCGGGAGGCGGAGAAGGCCAATGACGAGGGCTGAATTCTGCGCGTTTGCGCGCGCACATGACAACTTTGTCATCCTGACCCACCGCCGCCCGGACGGCGACACCATCGGCAGCGCAGGCGCGCTGTGCCTCGGCCTGCGGCAGCTGGGCAAGACGGCGTTCGTCCTGACGAACGAGCAGTTCACGCCACGCTTCGATCCGTTCCTGGACGGGCTTGTCTGCGAGGCGCTGCCCGCAGGCGCGACCGTCATTTCGGCGGATATCGCGTCCGAGGGCCTTTTGTCCTTCGACGCGGTGCGCATGGGCCTCACGCCCGTCTGCGCGGTCGACCATCACGGCAGCAATTCCCTTGCCTGCCCGAAGCTCGTCGAGGCGGACAAGGCCGCCTGCGGCGAGATCATCCACGCGATCCTGCTGGAGCTTGGCGTGACCGTTACAAAACGGATCGCGGAGTGCCTGTATGTGGCGATCTCGACGGATACGGGCTGTTTCAAGTTTTCCAACACTACGTCCAATACCCACCGCACGGCCGCTGCGCTGATCGAGGCGGGCGCGGACGTGTATCCCATCAACAAGCTCTTTTTCGATACCAAGAGCTTTTCCCGCCTCCGGATGGAGGCAAAGCTGACGGAGACAATGGAGTTTTACGCAGACGGAACGGTCGGCGTGTGCGTCATGCCCAAGCGTCTGCTTGCGGAATTCTCCGCCACGGAGGACGATCTGGACTCGATCTCCGGCTTTGCCCGCAGCATTGAGGGCGTGCGGATCGGCGTCATGATCCGCGAGGTCGAGGACGGCCTCGGCAAGATCAGCCTGCGCACCGAAGCGCCGTATGACGCGGCGCAGATCTGCGGTCTGCTCGGCGGCGGCGGCCATGCCGCTGCGGCGGGAGCCAGCGTCCCCGGCGGCGTCGAGGGCGCGAAAGCAGCCATTTTGCAGGCGCTGCGCGACAGCGGCGTGAAGCTTTGAGGAGAACCTATGGCAAACGGAATCCTTGTGATCGACAAGAGCGCCGGTTGGACGAGTCAGGATGTGGCGGCCAAGCTGCGCGGCGTATTTCATGAACGCCGCGTCGGCCACGGCGGCACGCTCGACCCGATGGCAACCGGCGTTCTGCCCATTTTTATCGGCCGCGCGACAAGGGCGGCGGAATTTCTGGAATCAGCGGAAAAGGAATACATCGCGGGCCTGCGCCTCGGCACTGTGACCGACACGCAGGACACGAGCGGGACTGTCCTCGAAACGCATCTTGTGACCGTCACGCGGGCGGATGTGCAGGCCGCGCTCCAGCGCTTCCTCGGCCCCATCGAGCAGATCCCGCCCATGTATTCCGCCATTAAAATCGGCGGCCAGAAGCTCTATGAGCTGGCCCGCAGGGGACAGGAGATCGAGCGGAAGCCCCGCAGCATCACCATCCACGAGCTGGAGCTGCTGGAAGGGGAGGGGACGGAGTATGTTCTTCGTGTCCGCTGCTCCAAGGGAACGTATGTGCGCACGCTCTGCCACGATCTGGGCAGCGCGCTTGGCTGCGGCGGCTGTATGTCGTCCCTGCGCCGGACACGGGCCGGAAGCTTTACGCTTTCGCAGGCCGTCACGATGCAGCAGGTGCTGGATTTTGCGGCAGAACACGATCCGCAGGAGCTTCTCATGCCCGTCGACGCGGTTTTTTCGGTACATCCGCCGCTCATCGTCACACTGGGACAGGCTGCAAAGCTCAAAAACGGCGCACAGGTCAGGGACTGGCAGTTCCGGCCCGGAACCTATCGCGTCTACGCCGAGGACGGCGAGTTCCTGCTGCTTGGCCGCGTGGAAAACGGGCTGCTTACCACCATCAAGAGCTTTTTCGAGGTGAACACACTTGCAACATGACCGCGTTCTGGCCCTCGGCTTTTTTGACGGCATCCACCTGGGCCATGCCGCGCTTCTGAATAAAACGCGCGAGCGTGCGCGGGAGCTTAGCCTTACCCCGGCGGCCATGAGCTTTGATACGCATCCGGATACGCTCGTGTTTGGAACGGCCGTGCCGCTTCTCAATACCATGGCCGAGCGTGAGCTTCTCATGCGCAGGCTCTGCGGCATTGAAGAGGTCATTTTCGCGCACTTTGACGAGGCGATGATGCATATGCCGTGGGAGGTCTTCATCGAGGACTATCTCGTCCGGCAGCTGCGCGCCCGCCATGTGGTCTGCGGGCACGATTTCCATTTCGGCGACCGGGGACAGGGGAATCCCGACCGGCTGCGCGAAAAATGCCGCGCGCTCGGCGTCGGCTGCGACGTGATCCCGGAAATTCAGCTGGACGGGCAGTGCGTCAGCTCAACGGCCATCCGCGCGCTTCTGCGTTCCGGCGACTGCAAAACTGCCGCGCGTCTGCTCGGCCACGGCCAGCTTGTGACCGGCACCGTGCAGAAGGGCGCGGGCAGGGGAGCCGGACTTGGCTTCCCAACGGCGAATCTGCCGTTTTCCCCGGATGTGCTCGTCCCGGCCTTCGGCGTCTACCGCGCGGAGGCGGAGCTTGACGGCAGGCGCTATCCCGCCTGCGTCAACATCGGCGTCCATCCGACGCTTGGCGCGCTGTCTGCGCCGGTGCTGGAGGCCAATCTGATCGGCTTCTCCGGCAATCTATATGGAAAGGAGCTTGCGGTCTGGCTGGAAGAACATCTGCGCGGCGAACTGCGGTTCGAGAGCCTCGAAGCGCTCCGCGCCCGCGTGCTGTACGACCGGCAGCTGGTCGCAGACTTTTATCAGACATGATTTTTGAACGCATCGGCGCTTCCCACCCGCTGTTTGAAGCGTCGTTTACCCTTTATGAAGCCAGCTTCCCGCCCAACGAGCGGCGCACGCGGGAAGACCACCTGCGCGCCTTGCAGGACGCGGACTTTTTCCCGCTTGGCGCAGTCGAGGACGGAAAGCTGCTGGCGGATGTGTTTTTATGGGAGACAGAGGACTTCTGCTATCTTGAGCATTTTGCTGTTCAGCCGTCTCTGCGCGGCCACGGGACTGGCAGCACGATTCTCCGTCAGCTGCTGACGCAGGACAAGCCTTTGATTCTGGAGATCGAACCGCCGGACGATGAGATTACCTGCCGCCGCAAGCATTTTTACGAGCGAAACGGCCTGTGTGCGCAGCCGTATGGCCATGTGCAGCTTCCGTTTCAGGGCGGCGGTCCCATTGTTCCGCTTGTCATCATGTCAAACCGGAATCTAAGCGCGCAGCAGTGCCGCGCATTTCAACAATATCTGCTGAACCGTGTCGTCCGGTACACGCAGTACCGGAAAACGCTTGACATGGCTGATATAATTGACATATAATACACATCGTATGATTGCCGGAGGGAGGTGCGTTCCATGGCGGAGGGCGTGAAGATCGCCGCGCGGAACCAGAAAGCGTTCCATGAATATTTCATCGATGAAAAATTCGAGGCCGGCATCGAACTCACCGGGACCGAGGTCAAATCCATCCGCCTCGGCACGCTCAGCCTGAAGGAAGCTTGGTGTCAGATCAAGGATGGCCAGCTTTTCATCCGGCAGATGCACATCGCGCCCTATGAGCAGGGCAATATCTTCAACAAGGACCCGCTTCGCCCGCGCAGGCTGCTCATGCACAAGCGTGAGATCATGCGGCTGTACGGCAAGGTGAAGCAGGACGGATATGCGCTGATCCCGCTGAGCGTTTATTTCCGCGGCAGTCTCGTCAAGGTCGAGGTTGCGCTTGCAAGGGGCAAAAAGCTCTACGACAAGCGTGACGACGCCGCAAAGAAGGACGCCAAGCGCCAGATCGACCGCGCAATGAAAGGACGGTAATCCCATGGAAAATCCCATTATGACCCTCACAATGGCAGACGGCGGCAAGATCGTCTGCGAGCTCTACCCCGACAAAGCGCCGCAGAGCGTCCGCAACATGATCTCCCTTGCCAACAAGGGCTTTTACGACGGCCTGATCTTCCACCGCGTTATTTCCGGCTTCATGATCCAGGGCGGCTGCCCCAAGGGCACCGGCACCGGCGGCCCCGGCTACTGCATCAAGGGCGAGTTCAAGCTCAACGGCGTGAAGAACAATCTCAGCCACAAGCGCGGCGTTCTGTCCATGGCCCGCGCGCAGGCGGCCAACTCCGCGGGCAGCCAGTTCTTCATCATGCATGAGGACGGCGAATTCCTCGACGGCCAGTATGCCGCGTTCGGCAAGGTGCTCGAGGGTATGGATGTCGTCGACAAGATCGCCGCTGTGAAGACCGACGGGAACGACCGCCCGCTCACCGAGCAGAAGATCGCCTCTATCCGCGTCGACACCAGGGGCGAGGAATACCCCGAGCCCGACAAACTCCGCGACCCCTACGGACGCGGATGACCGCAGCCGTCATTACCGGCGCGTCCGCCGGACTCGGCGCGGAGTTCACGCGTCAGCTTGTGCGGGAATTCCCGGAGATCGAGGAATTCTGGCTCATCGCCCGCCGCGTGGGCAAGCTCGAAGAGCTGGCGCAGCAGTTCCCGGACAGGAAATTTGTCTGCATCGGCCTGAACCTGCTCGACCCCAAAAGCTTCCGCTATCTCGGTGAAAAGCTGGCCGAGCAGAAGGCCGATGTGCGCGTGCTCGTCAATAACGCGGGCTGCGGCACGACGGGCAATATCGGCTCAAGCGCGTCGCCGGCAGACGTCATGCGCGTGGTCGACCTCAATGTCCGCGCGCTCACCATGGTCACGCAGACTGTCGTGCCGTTTATGACGCGCGGCGCGAAGATCATCAACGTCTCGTCTATCGCGGCCTTCTGCCCCACGCCCCGCATGACGGTCTACAGTGCCTCCAAGGCGTATGTCTCCGCCTTTACCGGCGGCATCGCCGACGAGCTGCGCCCCAAGGGCATTTCCGTTACGGCTGTCTGCCCCGGCCCGATGAAGACTGAATTCTTCGACGCTGCGGGCGACCATGACCTGTTCGGCAATATCCCGTGGTGTGACCCGGTAAAGGTCGTCGCCGGGACGATCCGGGCGGCAAAAAAGGGCCGGACGTTCTACACGCCGACGACATTTAATAAATTCTATCGCTTCGTGGCAAAACTCCTGCCCATGAAGTGGATGATAAAAGCAACGAGAGTCTAATTTAGAGTTTTCCAGCGATCCGCAGCGGTTTTCCGCTGCCATATGGGGCTGCACTGGTTTCGACGGGGGCAGTGAGGCTGGATAAGCGGGCGGAGGCGCCTGGCCTCCATAAAACGGGCAATTTTTCTAAATTAACTGACAACACTTACGTTGCTCAGGCTGCCTAATTAGGCAGCCCGTCCTCCCCGGAAGGGCCACGAGCCGGGCTTGGGCGTGATCTAGTGGCGTCCGTGAACGCAGTAAGCTTTGCCTGCGTCATGCATCATGAAGCTACCAAGGCGCGGAGAGTGTCTGCTCCCGCCGCGCCGAGGGAATGTAAATAACAGACTGCGCCCGGAGAAAGTCCAGTCAAGTTGCTTTCGGACAGGGGTTCGATTCCCCTCAGCTCCACCATTACAATCTAATCCGAACATTTTTGTAACGCTTGACGTGTTCGGGTTAGTCGTTCAGATTGAACGCTAAAGAAATAACCCCGCTTTCCGGTAAGGGAAGGCGGGGTTATTCTCATTTCCTGCTCATAGCTGCGCGGATAGCAAGCGCCGCCATGCAGTAATTTGTTATTGCTTCGTTCTTTTGCCTGTAAAGCTCCGACAGGCTCAACCCATACATTGCTTGCAGTTTTGCCCGATGTCCCGCATAGCGGCAATGCCGATCTATGAAGAACTGCCGCAATATTTCTTGTTCCTGCTGCGGCAATGTATTCAAAGCAGCGGCGATAAATGCGGCGCGTTGCCGTTCCGCCGCGTCCGCGCTTTCTTCCAGTGCTCTAAAGCCTTCAAGCTCTGCTATTGCCGCTTCTCGCATTTTCTCAAAGTCCATTTTCAAACCCTCGCAATTCCTCCGCCGCCCGCTCGATCCACTCTTCCCAATTTTCCGCCGCTATAACAACGTTCAACGGCGTGGGCGAATGGCTGAAAACGTCCTGCGGATCGTCCGGAAAGTGCGCATAATACAGCGCCTTCAATGTTTCATCCCGCCGAAGTTTCAGCATTGCAGCATTTTCAATTCGTGCGACCTCGTTTTCGTCCTTGAAGCGCCCGCCGGAAGCAAGCGCCCGTTTCGTGTAATCGTCAAAATATAGCCGCCGGATCACAAACGCTTCCCGCTCCGGCAGACGATCGACCGCCGCGCGGACAATTTCGCGTAGCTCTTTTTTCTCTATGCGTTCGTCGAACTCTTCCGCGCTTTCGCCCTCTATCAAGTCGCCCGCTTCCGTCCCGCTCCCGTCTTTGTCGTTCTCAATAATTGCGTTGAGAGAGGAACACGGCTGCGGAAATATGCGCTTGTCGCCCTCTCGGACATTGCCGAACATGGCGTATACCTGTTGTTTGTATTTGAAGTTTATGTAGCTTGTAAGTGCAAAGCCCTTTTCCGGATCGAAGGCGTTTACAGCTTCAACCAGTGCCAAATATCCGCATTGCATGAAATCATCAAGATCAACAAACGCGTTTTGCTCAATGATTGAACGGTATTTCACCGCCAAGTAGTAAATATGCCGCCTGTTCTGCGCCCAAAGCAGCGCGAAGGCCTCTTCATTGCCCGCCTTCGCCCGCGCCGCTAATTCCTCATTGCACCATAGCTTTCCCATAATCTCATACGCTCGCCGCGTCCGGCTCTGTAACTTCTATATCTTGATCGTTCGACAGCTTGCAATAAAGGCTAATATCATCGGTATAGCCTTCGTAGTTGTCTATGCGTTTAATGTCGTAGAACTTGCCGCCGTACTCCACCAGCATTTCCGTTGTTACGTCGGTTCTGTGATTGACCGTGAAAACAACTTCTTCCGCCGCGTTCACCATTGCGGAAGCGTAGAACTCACTTCCGGACAACTGCCGATAGTAAGTCCACAACTTCCCGCTATGGATCGGTCGCCATTCTTCCGTGCTGAACCCGTGTTCGTTTGTCGTGCTTGTAAAAGCAATAATGCGGATTTTCTTATCTTTCAGCTTCATTCCTGCTGCTCCCTCCGTTATAGCGTCCGTATATATTCTTCGTATTTCTCCGTTAAACCTACATAAGCGTCAAGCAGGCTTGCCATGCCGTCTATGCGCTGCTTTGCGGCTTGATTTTTGACCGGAACAATATTGCCGTTTACGTCGGTTTTAACGCCCGTGTTTGTCAAGCACCATTTCAAGATCGGGTGATTGTTGTAAACAATCCGCTTCGCCTGCAAGTCTGCGCCCATGTTCTGCATAGGAAGCGAAAGCGTTTTTGCGCCCTGTATGCAAGGGATCATATTAAACCCGCTCGCCTTCATTTCCTCAACCCAATAGCGGGCGCTCCATGCGTCATAGTAAACCCAAGCGGGAACGATCTTGTATTCCGCCGCCATTTCCAAAAACCACGCCGTTACGTCCTTGTAATTGATCGTGTTTCCGGCGCAAGTGCGCAATAGTCCGCGATCCCGCCACTTGTCATATGGTATCTTTTCTTCCGCCACGCGGCGCTCTAACGTTTCTTCCGGTATCCAGTACATTTGCGTAACGCACCGTTTCCCCGTGTCCTTGTCGATCATCAAGAGCGTTGCGCACGTCAGATCAAGCGTTTTCGACAGGTCAGCGCCGCCGATCGCAAACTTGTTCTTGAAGCGGGCAAGATCGAACGTTTCCGCGTTGTCGATGTCCTCATAGGTCAGCCACGCCGTGCTTAACGTGTCCTTGATATTGAAATCCTTTACCAGCAGGCCGCGCAATTCGTTAGGGTTATTCTGTGCGCGGGCAACCTTTGTTTGGAGATCGTCTATTTTCTTGATCGTGCCTAACGCGGGGTTTGCCTTCTGCCATGCCTCCGGCTGCGTCCATTCCTCGCGGCTGTCAAGCTCATAGAGGATCGGAAGAAACGTATCATCTTTGAAAACGCCGTCAACGATATTGCAGGCCGTCGCATACATTTCATCAAAGATGTTTTCGCGGATCGTTCCCGCCGTCGTTATCATAATCAAGAGCGGCTGGCGGCGGGCGCTCTGCGATTGCTTCATAACCTCGTATAAATTGCGGTCTTTAATGCCGTGCAATTCGTCGATCACGACGCAATGAGAATTTAGGCCGTCCATGCTTCCGCTGTCCTTGCTCAACGCCTCCATTTTTGAAAACGTGTTTGCAAAGTATAGATCGCCCTTGCGCTTGCGTACAAGCTCGCGCAACTGCGGGCTTTGCTTAATCATGTTATAGGCCTCTTCAAAGATAAGCCGCGCTTGATCCCGCTTTGTGGCAACGCAATAGATTTCCGCGCCCGCTTCACGGTCAGCGATCATCATATAAAGCGCAATGCCCGCCAGCATGGTACTTTTGCCGTTCTTTCGGGCAACGTAGAACATTGCTTCGCGGTACTGCCGCAAGCCCGTTTCTCTATCGACGAACCCGAACAGCGCGGATATGAAAGCCTTTTGGAACAATTCAAGCGTTACGGGCTTGCCTGCCCACTCGCCCTTTGAATGCTTGCAGAAGCGTTCTATAAACTCAATCGGGCGCAAGGCCTTCTTTTCGTCAAAGATGTACCGTGCGCCCGCTTCCGGCGCTTCGATCCGCCGCGCCAGCTCTTCATAAACCTTCCGAACCCTGCGCGAAACAACGTATTTACCGCCTTCAATCGCCCTCCAATATTCAAGAATGTAATTCAAGGTTTATCCCCGCTTTGTGATGAAGTCCAGCACTTCATTTTTCTTCTTGCTGTCAACCTCCGGCGGCGGTAATAGGTCGGTAAGCTGCTTATAAAGAAGGCTGTAACGCTGGATCGTCGTATTGTAAGACTTCAAAGCGGGGCTTTCCCGCAAGAACTCTTGTTTACCCTGCTTGAAGTGGTCAACTGTGCCGTTTTCCTTGATCTTTTCGCGCAAATCTGCAAGGGTTTCCGCCACGAAAGATATTTCAACAATGAGCTTTTCGGCTATGTCTTTGCGATCCGCCGGAACAAGTTTCAATATCTTTTTAAGTTTGCGCACGTCCTTCAATCTCTCATTATCTCTATCGTTTGTCATGGCAAATCACCCCGTTTCAATACTACCCGTTCGGGCTTTTGCCCTCCCCTCATATGTGCGCCCGTGGAGAGGAAAAGACAGGTTGCCCCCTGCCGGTGTGTTTTCCCCCTCTAAAAAATTTTAGTGGGGGGTATTTCGTCGCTGCGTCGTGAAGCGTTATACTTCTCGAACCATTCCGCCGCCAGCTTTTCGTTTAACTTCCTGTTGTGCGCTCTGCTTTCGTCGCTTTGAATGCGTCGTATGCACTCTTCAAGCGTTGTCGGCATTAGAACAACCTCCGCCCGTAATTCGTCGGCAACAGCTTTCATTTCCCGCGCGTCTGCGATCGTCGTTATTACGAAGGCGCGTTCCCATCTGCCGCGCCGCGCCTGTATGATCTGATATAGTAATTCCCGAACCTCCAACGCAACGGACAGGATCGGCGCATGGTTCAAATGCACGTTGCCCGTTTCACCGTTCAGCGCCGCGCATAGATAATCAAGATCAACAACTAAATCCTTGCCGCTTTTATGCTGCGCAACGTATGTTGTTTTCCCGCTCGCCGGACTTCCGCACACAAGAAAAACGTTCGCTTGCTTTATTACGTTGCCTTCATCATCGAAGGCAATACCATTCAGCCGCGCCGCCTGCCCCCGTGCCTTCATGTCCTGCGAATGTTCTTCCGCGTGGCACTTCTCGCAAACGGCTTTCAGATTGTCCCAATTCAACGTTATATCCGGATCGTTGACATTCCACGGCTTGATATAGCGGATATGGTGGACTACGGAAGCCGCCCCGCCGCAACGTTCGCAAATATAGTGCTGGCTTTGCAAATAAGTCTCGCGCGTCTTGCGCCACTCCTTGCTGTCATAGAACGGCCTCGCGTAGTCCTTCGCCATACCCTTAACCCCTTTCCGCTTTCAGTTGAAGCGTTTTCAAAAGGCTGTCAATAGTCCGCTGTATCTTGTCAGCGTCTACCCGCTCCGCATGATACCAAAGCGTAAGAATGAATTTCCCCGCCGTATCTGCTAACGGATCGGTTTTCTGTGCCTCCGCCGGAATGCCCGTGCAAAGCTCGATATAGTCCGGAATAGCCGCAAGCAATCCCGTTATAATATCGTCGTTGTCGGTGTTATCCAGCCGTAACGCTTCGCGGGCTTGCTCTAACGTAAGCATTGCACCCGCTCCCGATTAAGTCGCCGAACGTGTCAGCTTGATAAAGGCCTCTTCCACAATGGGCTTGCAATCGGCAACCGCCATAGCGCGGTAATCAATGCGCCCGCTCTTGAAGCTGCTTTCGCGGGAAGCCTCGATCGTGATACCCTCCGGCAGATTGTAGCCCATGTAATTGAAGTTACCGAACAGGATAGTTTCCGCCGGGAGGTAATCATCAACAACGACAGGGAAGCCAAGAATTTTCCCGATCCCCTCAGACTTCGGATCGGCAATGAAGAGCGGTCGCCCGTTGCTATCCACCATGCTGTAAAACAGGTTGTACAGCGCGGCGTTGTTCATTGCCCAGCAAGCGCCGGAAGCGTACCCGCGTTTCAGCGCGGCAACGACCTTCACAACGTCGGCATATTTCAGCCCGTTTGTTTTGTGGAAGGTAAAGGCGTTTGTATCGCCCCAAGTAATGCCGTTCAGAACGCCCGTACCCTGCGAAGAACCCGTACCGTTTACAAGGCCGTCCGCAATGCAGGCCATCACGCAATTAGTAAGCTCTTCCACAAGGTAGCTTTCAAATGCGGCAATGCTCATGCTCTGCACTTTGACGCTGATAGAAAGCACCTTCATAATTTCGTAGCCGTCGAAAGAAACGGTTGCGACGCTGGGCGCTGCGCTGTCAACCGCCGCGCCCTCGGTGTGCCAGCTTGCAGCGGCGGCGGGAGTGCCGACAGGGATAGCGATTTTAGAAGGCACATTGAAGGAACGGCAAACGCTCATAATGCCGCCCATCGTGCGGGCTTTGCTGATAACCTCGTTCAGCGTCTGCGTGGGAAGAACCGCCGCGACGTTGCCGGAAGTGCCGTAAGCGTCCGCCCGCTGCTCGGTCATGGCGCGGTTGAAGGCCGCTTCCTCAAAGCTGTTCAGCTTGCGCCCCAGCAGGCGCTTCATAAACGCGCTGCGGTATTCGGCGCTGTTGAATACGTCGCCTTCGGTGGCCTCATAGCTTGCGCGGCGCTCGAAGGTCATACCCGCACCCGCCACGGGGTTAAAACTGTTCTGCTGCCCGCCTGCGGCGCGGCTCTGTACATTCTGCTTTGCCTGCGAAAGTCCTTCAAGCTCAATATTGAGCGCGTCCACGTCGGCGGTTGCGTCGGTGGCAACAATGTTCTTGATCTCTGCCGCTCTGCGCTCGATTTCCTCCAGCGTAGAAGTGCGGTAATGGTTGAAAGCCTCTGCAATAGTCTTGAATTTCATTTTGTATTCCTCCGTTTAATTGAAATAATGGCGTTTGCCGTTTCTGTGATCTGCTTTGCGAAGGCAAGGTTTTCACTTCGCGCCGCTTTGGGGTTGTTGCTGCCCTCATAGCCGGAAGCAATTTTCTTCTGCTCCCGCTCCAAGATGTCAATTTGCCTGTAAAGCACTTCTGTAAGCGATTTACGCGGCTTGTCCTGTGCGGCCTCCGCCGCCTCGGTCTGCTCCCGCTCCGGCTCGGCGGGCTTTTCGATGTGGATTTCAATTTCTGTTGTGTTCCCGTCTTGCTTGACAATGGCGGGCTTTACAACAATGCCGTTTTCGTCTGCCATAGCGTTATACCTCTTTCAGCAGAATTGAATTTGCCTTGATAATGGCTTTTGCCCTCTCCGCCGCCGTATAAGTCCATGCGTTAATAGCGGATCGCGCTTCAACGCTGGTCTGCGGATAAGCAGGGAACGGAACGACGCTGATTTCATACACTTTTTCAATCTTTGTGATCGTGCGTGTGTTTGTCGCCGCGTCGTAGCTGTCGCCGCCCTCCGGCACTTTGAAGGCGAAGGACATTCCGGAAAGATCGCCGCGCTGTACTGCCGTATAAACGCTTCGCGCTTCCTCGGTGTCCGGTAATTCTGCAACCATGCTCAACCCTGCCGCGTCAAGCGTCAGTTGCATTGTTTTGGGCGTTCTCGCAAGCGGTACTTTGTTCAAGTCGTGATTGTAGAACAGTCTCGCGTCTGACAAGTCCGCATGATCCAGCGCCCCCGCTCGGATAATTTCAATAAACGCGCCTGCCGGATCGTTTATCGTGGTGGGCTGATCGTAAACAGTCGGCCTACCCTCTAATTTAAGAACCTTCGCCGCGCCTGCCGCCGCCGCGTCCGCTCTTATTTCGCATACTCTAATTTCCTTCATGCCTGCGTTCCTCCGTTCTCTCCGTTGTTGCCGTCCGCCCCCGCTCCGGTATCACCGTTCAGCGCTGCGGGCGCTTTTGCCTTTGCAAGCTGGTATTCCTCTGCCTTGTCCGCGTCAACGTAATTCAGCGATTGAATGCGGCGATCTCCGCCGGAAACGCTCGGAAGGTTCAGAATTTCCAATGCTTGATTGACCGTAAGCAAGCCCATAGGCATAATTTCACGGATCAAGTTTACTTTCGTTGCGTTGCTGGTGAATTGAAGCCGCCCACTCTCGAACAGAATAGAATTGCCGAAGGCTCTTTCCCGATCGTTGAACAGCTTGCGCGTAAATTCAAGGCTTAATTGCAGCGCCAGCGGCTCAATGACACTTTCATAGAACGCCGCCCATTGGTTTTCATCATAGCTGCTGTTTACGATCGCTTCCGAAACGCCTAAATAGTCGTAAATCTTCGTTTTCACGGCCTGCATTTGCTTTTCGTCGATCGCATACGGCTTGTTGTCGATCGGAATATACTCGGCGGCGCTGTCAAGGACGGCAATACCGCCGTTGTTGTTGATGTTCAAATAGTCCTGTATGAAGTTTTCGCGCATTTCCTTCAAGATGTCAGCATTCGCAAGCTGTGTGCGTTTCAGAATGCCGCGAATGCTCGCGCCTGTCTTGATCGCGGAAACAATGCCTTCATTCTGCGCGTGGGCAAGCTGTAACGCGGGGGAAAGTGCGTCGTTCGGATCGCCTAAAATATCGTTTCCGTTGAAATTGCGACGAAGGTGGACAATATCCGCATACGGTAAAATGACTTCACGCCCGCCGGAAAAGATGAAGCGCACATATAGTGCCCCGCCCGTGTCGCTCAAAAACTCCGCATGAACCGGATTGAGCGGGAACACGGCGACGCATTGCCCGCGTTCGTCCTTCTGAATGTACGCAAAAGCGTTGTTGTACAGAAAATAGTGGGTAAACAGCTTGTACAGCATATCGAAGGCGGACATATACGGGTTTGGCTCAACCTGTAACAGACGGTTTAACTTGCAATCGCCTGTTACCTGTTCGTGATCCCGATACTTGATAATGTGCGATCCTTTCAGCTTTGCAGCATTGCGGGCGATCGCGTCAACGGCGCTTCTGAAAATGTCGTTGCTGTATGCGTTCCCGTTCCATGCCGAAAAGGCATTCCCGCCGCCGATGATTTCCGCGCGGCTTGTTTCCCGTGCTGGCGGCTTTACCCTCCCAAATATGCGTTGAAAGATATTCACGCGTTTTTGTCCTCCTTCCGGCGCTCCGCTGCTTTCTCTTCCTCTTCGTTCCTCCGTTCCTGCTGACAATCGCAACTTTCCGAAGGATCAAGGGAACAACCGCAATGCGGGCATACTCTGAAATACATTTCCGTTTCTCCTTTCTGTCTGCTTTTCTATGCAGGGGGAAAGAAGAACCTTTCCGCCCGCGTTCCTCTTTCCCCCTGCAACCCCCTTTTACCTTCGCGTGGCGGACAGAGAGAAAGAGAATATTTCTTGTTTTCCTGCTTTGGTTATCGAACCTTACTTATTTACAAGGCCTTCAAAGCTGATCCGCAATCAGCATTTTAGAGGCCGTTTCCGGTTGTTCGGTGGCGGCGCTTCCGCCGCGTCCTCGCTGCGAACGTACTTGAAACACATATAGCCGTAACGGTTCGTTTTTGCTTCCACAAGCCTGTAACCCTTCGGCGCTCGCGGCGGCTTGCTCTCGGAATACTCCCGCTTCGCTTCCGTCGCCGCTTCCTTCTCCGGCTGGCACAAATTCCGCGTACCCTTGTAATGGTGGCGCGTCCCTCTCTCCGGTGTCCAATGGTCGAAAAGGTAATTTGCAAGGCCTGTATAATCCCGCCCGTGATCTACGCCGTTGTAGTAATTGTGTTCCCGCAAGTGTTCAATACGAATGATCGTTCCGCCGTCCCACTTCTCCCGTATCTGCTCTTCGGTCAGCCCGTTAGATACCATGTGAAAGTGAATGCGGCTCGTTGTCTTGCCTCTGCCTGGGTAAAGCGCTATTTGCGCGTCCGGATTTAACCGCCGCAACCGCCGCCAAAACGGATTTATGATCCCGTCCGCCTCGGCGAAAGTATGTACTTCGTGTTCGTTGTCCAACGTGATCGTGGTATAGAGGGAAGCGGGGGAAAACGTCGCGTTGAACATTCGCGCATGATTTCGACGGGCTAACCGCTGCTTGAAGTCCTTGTATTCCTCCGCGCTGCTGAACCGTGGGCGCGGCTCTGCCTTCTTTACGTCCTTTGTCCGATCCGGCAAGGTGTACACCTCCTGTTCACATACGCTACCCGCGAAAATCCTTCTTTTTGCTCGCATTTTTTGGCCTCCTGCCTTGACAAAAGGCCGTACAACTGCTATAATTTATTTGTAGTGAATAGCTGTTGTACAGCCCTAACGTTCATCGGTTGCCCGCCGATGGGCGTTATTTTTTTGTCCTCTTTTTTCATAATGCTATTGCCTCCAGCAATTCCGCTATGTATGGATCGCGGCGGCGCTCCGGTGAAAGCGTCCGGACGGCCTCGCGGCATTCCTCGCGCAATTCGTAACGATCTTCAAGGCAATAGGAAGAAGCCGGATCGTGAAGGGGGAAATATGCTTCATAGCTCACAAGATCGGCTTTCCGGCATTTCTCACCGTAATATTTGCGTAGTCGAAGAAACTTCTTTTTGACCGCTCCGCAAGCTATCGCGTCAAAGCAAACGCCCGCCGCGATCCCTCTTTCTAACGCTTCTTCCGCAACTTCAACAACGGTTTCATATGCGATCGCTATAACGTCGTCCATTTCGCACCATACATCTTTGCATTGAAGAACGCCGCACATTTTCAGCGCCGTATATTTTGCAGGCTCTAACGCTTTCAATATTGCGCCGTCCCGCTCCGCTCTTGTTGAAAAAGGCTTAACGCGCGGTTTATGCTCTGCCGCCGCCTCCGCATAGTGCTTGAAAAGCTGTTCCGGCGTAACCTCCAGCGCGTCCGCGATCATCTGCGCCGTTGTGTCCGTTACGCTCTTCATCTGCTGTTTCGGGACAATGCCGCCCGCTGCCCATGTTTCGTATGCTGCTATTGAATAACGGCTTACGCCGGAAAGCTCCGCCAACTTCGTAACAGTCCAGCCGCGCCGCCTCCGCTCCTGCTCAATCGTGTTCGGGAAGCTCTGACATTTGAAGTTATATTTTCTGCTTCCTTTCATACCGCGTCGCCCTCCAATGAAAGAACTTTGCAAATGATATGCGCCTTGAATGCCTTGCCCTTGTATGCGTCAAGGTATGTCGCATAATTCGCCCTTGCGATTTCCGTAATGATCCCGCGCGGCAACGGAAGGTTGGCAAAGTCTAAAGCAAATTCGTGATAGTCCAGCTTCCGGCGGTTCTGCTCCCGATCCTCTGCGCCCATTCGGAAGCTTTCTTCTTCCATGCTCCGGTATTCCTTTTCGATCGCGGCTATTTGTATCGGGCTTGATCCCCATACCTCCGTTTCGTAACCCTCATACGGGGAACGACCGCCGCCGCGCTTCTTTTTCCGCTTGCTCATTGTTTACGCTCCTTTCGCCTCTGACGGCCTGCCGTATGAAGTATCTTTCGGCAAGCAGCCGTATTTCTTCTTGTGCCATGCCTCGAACTTCGCTTGATTGTCCGGATCATCGAAGAAACTTCCGATCGCTTCAAACAAGCCCCGACAATGCGCCGCCATGACGGGCGCGGGCATTGTGTCAAGCTGTACCGTTATCCCGCTCATGTGTTAGGCCTCCTTTATTTGTTGTGCGCACACAACATAGTTGCTAAAAAAAATATTGTCGATCGGCTCTTGAAGAGCGCGGGCAATTTGAAACATGACAACGTTTGAAATTCTTGTTTGTTTCCCGCTCTCAATCGCCGAAAGATACGGCCTACAAATGTTAGCCCGCTCCGCAAGCTGCGCTTGTGTCATTCCTCTTTTCTTGCGGTACTCTTTTACCTTGTTTAACACGCCGTCCACCTCCTATATGTAAAGCATATACAACAAAACCCATTTTGTCAAGCATACACAACAAAATTATTTTGTAAATTTTCTGTGCTTGTCTTGATTTATTGTAGTGTGTAGTTTACAATATGATAAAAGGCGGTGTTGTGTATGGATAACAATGCATTAGGTAAGGCAATACGGAAAGCGCGTGGTGATCTTTCGCTTCGTGATTACGCTAAAAAAATCGGAATAAGCCATACGCATTTGGACAGTATCGAAAAAGGCTATGATCCGCGCACGGGTAAGCCCGTGACAATTAGCCTTGATACGTTTGTCAAGCTGTCTGACGCTACCGGAATACCGCTTGAAGAATTGCTTTTCATGTTAAAGTACAACCTTAACGACCTTGAAGCGATCGAAGAAAAACCCGCCACAAGTAGAACGCCAATAGAAAGTATGCTTTTAAGATATTTTTCAAATGACGCTTCACAATTTGGAAAACATCTGCAAGCTAAAATCCAAGAGCAAGTGAACAGCGAAAGCAATTCTTCTCTTTTACTTGAACAGATGAACGAATTGTTTAACAATGTTTCCAAATTGTCCGAAACTGAACAAAAGGCTTTTTATACCGGACTTGTAAAAGGGATAGAGCGTTGGGAAAATGAACAGAAGGGGGAATAATAATGCCGGAAGCATTAAACGCGGTCATATACGCCCGCTATTCCTCCGATCGTCAGACAGAACAAAGCATAGAAGGACAATTACGGGAATGTTACGCATTTGCGAAAGCGAATGATATAGCCGTAATTGATACCTATATCGACCGCGCTATCAGCGGCAAGACGGACAACCGCCCCGCCTTTCAAAAGATGATAGAGGACAGCGCAAAGCGTCAGTTTCAAGCCGTCATTGTGTACCGCCTCGACCGCTTCACCCGCAACCGCTACGACAGCGCAATTTATAAAGCCCGTTTGAAGAAAAACGGCGTGAAGGTTCTTTCCGCTATGGAGAACTTGAACGGATCGCCGGAAAGTATCATCATGGAAAGCCTGCTTGAAGGCATGGCGGAATATTACAGCGTTGAATTGTCGCAGAAGATCACGCGCGGCATGAGAGAAAACGCCTTAAAGGGTAAGGCGCTGGGCGGTCAGCGCGTATTAGGGTACAAAGTCAATTCCGATTGCTATTTTGAGATTGACGAAACAACCGCGCCCGTTGTCGTTGATATTTTCAAGCTGTACAGCAGCGGCAAGACCGTAAAAGAGATATGCGACATTCTCAACGCTCGCGGCGTGAAAACGGCTCGCGGCGGCGCGTTCAACAAAAATAGCCTGCATACTATCTTGACGAACAAGAAGTACATAGGCATTTACAAAACAAAGTATGGGGAGATCGTCGGCGGCATTCCGGCGATCATCGACAAAGAATTATTTGAAATGGTGGCGTTGCGTATGGAACAAAACAAAAAAGCCCCCGCAAGAGCGAAGGCAGAAATAAACTATTTGCTTTCAACAAAGCTGTTTTGCGGTAAATGCCGCTCCGCTATGGTGGGAGAAAGCGGCACAAGCAAGACGGGCAAGAAATATTATTACTATGCCTGCGTCAAGAAGAAGCGTGAAAAAGCCTGCGATAAAAGCAACGTGAAAAAAGACTGGATCGAAGATTTAGTGATCCAGCGAACCGTTACGGACATTCTGAAAGACGATGTTATAGAGAAGATCGCAGATCGGCTTGTTGAATTGCAGAAGGCGGAAGCCGCCGAAAGCGGGACAATGCTTTATTTGCAAAACTCCCTTGCTGAAATTCAAGTTTCTATCAAAAACATTATGACCGCGATTGAAAAGGGGATCATAACCGAAAGCACGAAAACCCGCTTGACCGAATTAGAGGACGAAAAGCGCAACGTTGAAATAGAGATTGCAAAAGAAAGCATTGCGCGGCGGATCATCAGCAGGGAACAAATAATTTATTGGATTTCCAGCTTTAAGGACGGCGACATAACAAGCGAAAAATACCGCCAGCAGCTTATTGATACCTTTGTTCACGCCGTTTTCGTCTATGATGATAAGATTGTCATAACCTACAATTACAGCGGCGAAAACAATACCGCTACTATTTCGGATTTGGACTTATCAAGTCCACCATAAGTCCACCGTAATTTTGATAGAATTACGGTGGACTTTTTCTATGGCCGAAAACCGCTTGAAATAAGGGTTTTCGGCTGTTTCAGAACATAAGCGAACCCCGCTGCAGAGCAATTCTGCGGCGGGGTTTCGCACGTTTTATGGAGATTGCGGCTTTCTGTGACGTTGTAATCGTTAAACGGCTGGGGCAATCGTTAAATCACAGCGGTAATCGTTAAACTGATGTTGTACGCTTTCTCAAGCTGCAATAACAACTGCATTATCTTTAACTTTGTTAATCGCAGCCATAATTTCCATCTGCATCTTTTTATCAAACAACCTGGTAAAGCTTAGAGGCTTATCGAACGGAGGCTTGGTAGCCTCACGCTCCTTGTGGATATGATTTCCGCATTTTCCCTGTTTTTATACCAAGCTGACCTCCTGGACGCAAAAAAGCCGGGACTTCTAAAATCCCGGCTTCCTGCGAATATTACATTGTCTGTTCCATTGTGAACCCCTGCTCCTGTTCCGGCTGCGGCAAATGCAGCGCGATCTGCTCCTGTACACTGATAAAAAGCGTCCGCAGGCTCTGAGCCAACGGACGCTTGAATTTTATCTCGTTGAAAAAGAGCAGTTTCCTGAAATCAGGAAACTGCTCAAGCTATGGATGTGGGCTGCAAAACCCTGTGGATCACAAAGAAAACGATCGTGGGTGGAAGAGTCTCGGTCCTTCCGTATAGAAGATATAGGCAGGACGATACAAGCTGCGGGAATATACCTGCGATTCAGCAAGCGATACCCATCGTAGGTGTGGAGTTGGTCTTCTCTCACAGCAAGTATCACAGCCGCCGGCGGATGGTGTGTCCATCCGCCGGCGGCTGTGTGTAAGTTCTGCGAAGTCCCGCTGCGGCTCAGCCGAAGAGGAAATCCTTCAGATTTGTATTAAACAGGTAGTCTGCAATGTAGGCTCTTGTTCTCTTATACAGTGCATCCTGTGCAAATGAGACATCATTGCCGGATTCTTGCAGCGCAAATTCATACGTCTGCCTGAGCTCCGTACCGACATTGATCTTGGCAATGCCGGCGGAAATGGCGTCGAGAATGTACTGGTGCTGAATTCCGGAGCCGCCGTGCAACACAAGCGGAATGCCGGCTGCCCGGTAGAGCTCTGCCACGTGCGCAACGTCGATTTTGGCTTCCGGCTTTTTCTGGTTACGGACAGCCTCGGCGACTGCGCCGTGGATGTTGCCGACTGCGACGGACAGCCAGTCGCACTTACTTTCTTCTGCAAACCGCTTTGCCTCGTCCAGGCGGGTAAAGCCCATCTTCGAAGCAAAAATCTCTTCATACGGCGGCATGACCTTGTTTTCGTGCCCCATGACCGCGCCGAGCTCCGCTTCACAGGGGATCTGCGCGGCATGCGCAAGATCAGCCGCTTCCCGCGTTGCGGAAATGTTTTCCTCCAGCGGCAGACGCGAACCGTCAATCATGACGGACTGGTAGCCTGCGCGGATGGCGCGCTCGATCAGTGAGCGATAATCCACGCGCTGATAGTCCTCGTCAATCACGGGAACGTGATCCAGATGCAGCAGCGTATGTGCCGGATCCTTGTACCGGTCATATTCCTCCGCGATGCGCTCGAGAGATTCGGCTTTCATTTTTTCCCACTCCACGCGCGCAACCTGAATCATGGCGACGCTGTTTTCGTCGCGAATGGCCTCGATGATCGGCTTGACCATCGGGATATGAGGTACGTTGAAGGCGGGCACGCATTTGCCCTTTTCACGGGCTTTCAGAATGACTTCTCTTGTGTTCACAATTGTATCCTCTTAATAGTGTCGCAGATAGTCAGCGGAAATTGCCTTGTATTTCGCATACCGTTCTGCATATTTTGTTTCGTTTTCCGGAATCGGCTCGAAGTAGGAAACGGGATTGCTCATATGGGCGGCCGCGTCTTCCACGCTGGCATACCAGTTGTTTCCGAGACCAGCCAGCATACAGGCGCCAAGCGACGGAAGCTCGATGTTCTGCATTCTTCCGAGCGGAGCCTGGATCAGATCTGCCCGCAGCTGCAGAAGTTTGTCGGTACGGGAACCACCGCCGCCGAAATGCAGTCTGGTAAACGGCTGCTTACGTGTAGAGCGGATGTAGTCGACGCAGGCGACAAACTGGTAGGCCAGGGATTCGAGAATCGCTGCGAAGATCTCGTCCGTCGTGGTGGACAGGCTCATGCCGACAACGGCTCCGTGGAAGTTCTCTACATACGGCAGCATCATAAGCGAACCGGTTCCGTCGAGCTTTGCATCGGCGATGAGCTTGCCGATGTCGGCGGACGGATCGCGCAGAATGTTCTTGCAGAACCACTCCAGCAGCGCGCCGGCAGTTGGGAACGCGTCCATGACCGTATACTTGTTGTTGAACGGGGAGCTGTAGCAGCAGGAGAAGATCAGAGAATCGCCGAAATCGTTGCAGCCGTCGACGAAGGTATCGGAGAAATATCCCATCTGCTCATAGGTACCCATCAGAACGCCGATGGTATCTGGATTTTCAAGCCGGACACCAGCGGACAGGAGAGAGGCAGAGACGTCATGACAGCCGATTGTGACGGGAAGCGTCCGCGGCAGCCGGACAGAACCGTAATGGTCAATCGTGCCGACAACCGTTGCGGATTCGACAATCTGTGTGCCGAGCTGCTGCTCGGTGACGCCGGCCAGCTCCAGAATCGGCGCAGACCAGCAGTTTGCCTTGACGTCGATCATCAGTTTGCGTGCGGCCATGGTACGATCCTGCACGTCGCCAAGTCCGAGCTTGCGCATTACATACTGCTGATTGGAGTAGAAGCCAGCCGCTTTTTTGAAGACCTCCGGCGCGTTGTCCCGCAGCCACATGATTTTTGACGGTGTTGCAAGCGTGGAGAGCGTATTGCCGGTGATTTTCGCGTACGTGTCCGCGCCGATTTCGCGGCCGATGGTCTGTACTTCTTTGAACGACCGCCCGCAGAAGCCGGGAATCATGCCATACAGCGCTTCGCCCTTTTCGTCGACCGGCGTGATGCTGTCGCCAAAATAGGAAAACGTGATGGCCAGCAGCTCTACATCCTCCGGCAGCTGGCGAATCACTTCGCCAACTGCCCATTCAGATGCCTTCCAGGTTTCGTCAATATGGAGCTCAACCTGATTCTGTGCGGGATAATACCATCCGTATTTTTTGTTTGTGTTCACGATAATCCGGGTTGTTTCGGCGTCAATCACCGATGCATGTACATTGGAGGTGCCGAAATCAATGGCCAGATATGCGCTTCGTTTTTTCACAGGAACGCTCCTTTCCCGGTCAGTGATTCACAACGTTTTTCAGTTCTCCGCCGCTGAAATACTGCTCAAGGTTATCCGCGACAATCTTGATGGAGCCGCTGAAGGTTCCGATATCCGTACCGGCCAGATGCGCAGATAACGTCACGTTTTTCAGCTTTCTGAGCGGGTGGTCAACCGGCAACGGCTCTTCGCGGAAGACGTCGAGCACGGCACCGCCGATCTTCTTCTGCTCCAGCGCGTCGATCATAGCGGCTTCGTCGACAAGACCGGCGCGCGCGGCATTTACAAAAATGGCCGTGGGCTTCATCTTCGCGAATTCTGCCGCGCCGAACATATTCTGCGTCTGCGGGCTCAGACGGACGTGTAAGGAAACGAAGTCGGCCTGCTCCAGCAGCTCGTCAAGCGAAACCGGCACGCAGCCGAACGCTTCAATGCTTTCTTTTGTGCAGTAAGGATCATACGCGAGAATCGTCGTGCCGAAGCCCTTGAGCCGCGTGGCAATCTTTCTGCCGATGTCGCCGAAGCCGACCAGACCGACCTTCAGGTTGCACATGTTGTCGGAATAGGTGCGGTTGGGGTATTTCTTTGTCCAGCCGCCGGTCTTGATATCTTCGTCCGTTCTTGCAATATTCCGGATCTCGCAGAGCATTGCGGCAACCGTAAAGTCTGCAACCGCAACAGCTGCGCGACCAGGCGCGTTGATCACCTTGATGCCGCGTTCCTTTGCAGCCTCCATGTTGATGTTTTCCATGCCGGTGCGGAGTGTCGCAATAATCTTCAGGTTCTTTGCCGCCTCGATCATGCGGCGGCTGACCGGTGCAAAGTGTGTGATGATGATTTCTGCGTCGTCCAGATACTGGAAGACCTCTTCGTTGATGGGTGTGCCGTCTGGCCCGTTGACCTCGACGGAAAGCATGGAATTCTGGTAAGCCAGCTCGTCTTCGTTGACGGTTTTTTCAACCAGCGTCAGCTCGTATCCGTACTTTTCCAGGACATCAAAGCCCTGCATCAGATTTTTGTCAATGCCTCTGTCATAAATTGCAACAATTCTCTTTGCCATGTTATAAGTCCTCTCTTTGCCCCAGGTTATTTACTAAAATCCAGCCAGCCCTTCATATAATCCAGATCCTTGCCGTGAGACATGACCTCTCCCAGTGTATCGAGCGTTGCTCTGTGGGAGAAAATCCGTTCAAGACCGAGCTGCTTGTACTTCAGAAGCATCTGGAATGCCTTGTCGAAGGTCTTTGCCGTGTTGACGCTCATGCCGATATACGTAGCATGCTTGCCACACAGATCCTTGCCCGGATAGAACTCCACGGGCTTACCGGTGCCGATGTTGCCGATTTCAACCAGCGTGCCGACGTTTTTGAGCAGATCCACGCCGTCGCGGAACGCATACTGCGAACCTGCGCACTGGAAGACGACGTCAGCGCCGTTCTTGTGGTTGTATTTGTGGATGATTGCACGGCGTTCTTCGATGGAAAGCTTGCTGGAATTCATGACTTCGTCCGCGCCAGACAGCTCCTTTGCCAGCTGGAGCTTCTGATCGCTGAAACCGCTGATGATGATGTGCTGGATGCCCAGCGTGCGGGCAATTGTCGCCACAAGCGCTGCAATCTGGCCATCGCCGATGACAAGCGCAGTCGAACCAAGATTGAAGCTGTCCTCGAAGATGCCGGGCGCGCGCATCGCAAGCTCAACGCCACGCATGGCGACCGCCATCGGATCAAGCAGCGACGCAACATTGCTGGGCATATCATCAGGCACCTGCCACATGAAGGTGCCGGGGAAAACGTACATATACTCGCCGAAGCCACCCTTGATATAAGGCGCTTCATAGATGGAGTTCGAGCGGATCGGCGCGCCGCCGAAGCCGAGCGACTCATACGGCACACCGTAGACGAACGAATTGTCGCAGACACCGCAGGCACCGATACCGTAGGTCAAGCAGTTTTCGCAGGTGCCGCAGACGACCCACGGATACAGGCAGATCCGATCGCCGAGCTTCACTTCGCCGGTGTAGCAGCGCATGGATTTCGCGGCGTCCGGCCCCATTTCGACCACGCGGCCGCAGAGCTCATGACCAAGAATGACGGGATATGCCGGATCCTCTTCGAACAGATGAAGATCGGTGCCGCAGATGCTGGCGGCCTCCAGCTTGATAATCATGCCGTCGCGGCCGCATTCCGGCATCTGGACGTCCATGACCTCAATGGTGTGCCTTTTCGTCAGCACGGCGGCTTTGCAGGTTTGATTTGTCATGATTTGTACCTCCATACAGTTCACAATTATGTTTTTGCCTTGCGTCTTCTCTGCATATTGTCGAATGCAACTGCGAACAGCAGAACGGCGCCCTTTGCGACCCACTGCCAGTATTCGTCAAGATTCATCAGCGTCATGCCGTTGCTGAGCATGCCCATAATCAGCACGCCTGCGACGACGTTGATGATTTTGCCTTGGCCGCCTGCAACGCTCACGCCGCCGAGAACAGCAGCCGTGATGACGTCCATTTCAAAGCCTTCGCTGGTGGCTGGCTGGCCGGAGTTGAGACGGGAGAGCATGATGACGCCGGAAAGACCGGCAAAAAATCCGCTGAGCGAATAGATCTGGATTTTCTTGACCAGGACGTTGATGCCTGACAGTCTGGCAACTTCTTCATTGCCGCCGATTGCGTAGAGATGACGGCCAAAGCTTGTCTGCTCGAGCATCCACCAGCCAATGAAAAAAACCAGTGCCAGAATATAGACTGGAATCGGAATCCCGAGGAAATAGCCCTGCCCCAGCGTTTTGATGGACTCCGGAAGACCGTAGACCGGGATGCCCTGCGTCATGATGAACGCGAATCCTCTGGCGATGGTCTGCATGGCGAGTGTCGCGATCAGCGCGGGAACCTCAAAATGCGCGACCATAATGCCGCTGATAAGCCCGCAGACGATTCCAACCAGAACGCCGACCACCATCGCAGGGAAGATCCCAAAGCCGAGGTCATTGATGAGCTTTGCGGAGACAACGCCGGAAAGCGCAATAATCGAGCCGATGGAAATGTCAATACCGCCGGTCAGCAGAACCATAGTCATGCCGACCGCGCAGATTCCGGTCATGGAGACCTGCCGACAGATGTTCAGCAGATTCTTTGTCGACAAGAACGTCTTTGTCAGAACAGAGAAAAAGACGAATACGAACAGGAGCACCAGATAGACAAACACCTGGCTGATGGAAAGCTTCGTTTCTTTTTTCATAGCGAGACCCCTCTTTTTACATGCCGGAAGCCATCTCAAGGATGCGTTCCTGGCTGACTTCCTCTTTTGTCAGCTCTCCGCTTACGGAGCCCTGGTGCATCACGATGATGCGGTCACTCATGCCGATCAGCTCCGGCATTTCGGAGGAAATCATGATGATCGATTTTCCTTCTTTGACCAGCCGGTTCATAATGAGGTAGATTTCGTATTTTGCGCCGATATCGATGCCCCGTGTCGGCTCGTCCAAAATGATGATATCCGCGTTTGTTGCAAGCCACTTGGCAACGACCACCTTCTGCTGGTTGCCACCGGACAGATTCTTGGTCAGCTGCTCCATACTGGGTGCCTTGACGGCCAGCGCGTTCATGTAGGAATCAACCAGCGTGCGCTCCTTCTTCCGGCTGATGCGTAGGAAGGACTGCAGCGTGTGCAGCATGACGAGAGAAATGTTTTCCCGAATGCTGAGCGTCAGCGAGACGCCCTGGCCCTTCCGGTCTTCCGGGATCAGCGCGATGCCGTGATGGATGGCGTCAATCGGCCGGAGAATCTCAACCTGTTTCCCGCCGACATAAACGGTGCCGGAGGATCTGTGATCGGCGCCGAACAAAGCGCGCATGACCTCCGTCCGGCCTGCGCCGACAAGACCGGCAAAGCCGAGGATTTCACCCTTATGCAACGTAAACGAAACGTCGTGAAGCTTCGTTTCCACGGTGGACAGATGCTCCACCCGGAGAACCTCCTCACCGATCGGCGTGCTGCGTTGTGGGTAGTCTTCCGACAGGTCACGGCCAACCATCAGCTTGACCAGCGCGGATTTGTTGGTGTCTTTTGTGTTGAGCGTCTCGATATACTGGCCATCGCGCATGACGGTGATGCGGTCAGAAATCTCAAACAGTTCTTCGAGACGGTGAGAGATATAAATAATTGAAACGCCTTCGCTTTTCAGCGTCCGGATCATTTCAAACAGGTTTTCAACTTCACGGTTGCCAAGTGGTGCTGTCGGCTCGTCCATAATCAGCACCTTCGCATTTTCAAGGACGGCCTTTGCAATCTCCACTTGCTGCTTATAGGCATTGGAAAGATCGCTGATGCGCGAATTCGGGTCAATTTCAATATGGAACCGCTCGAATACTTCGCGCGTTTTCCGGATCATGGCACGTTTATCCGCATAGATTCCGCGCTCGATTTCCTTGCCAAGGAACATGTTTTCATAGACCTTCAGATAAGGAACCAGGTTGAATTCCTGGTAGATCATGCTGACACCCTTGTCCTTGGCGCTCTGCGGCGTCAGAGTCCGGATCTGTTCGCCGTCCAGACAGTAACTGCCGTCGTCCATCGGCTGCGCGCCCGCGATGATTTTGCACAGCGTGGATTTCCCAGCGCCGTTTTCTCCAAGCAGCGCGTGCACCTCGCCCTTTCTCAGTTCAAAATCCACATGATCCAGGGCGGTGACGCCCGGATAATACTTGCAGATTTTCTCCATTTTCAGAACAATATTGTTATCCATAGTTTTCACATCACTCCGTTTGGATCGCTTTGCATCCGGCCCTGCCGGATATGGAAATCCGGCAGGGCGTTTCCGGCTGACAGCCTATTTGTACATTGCCAGATACTCGTCGACGTTGTCGCGGGTAACGGCGGTAACGGGAACCATGTAGCTCTCCGGAATGCTTTCGCCGTTGCACAGGGAAACAGCGTACTGAATCATCAATTCGCCGGTGCCGACCGGGTTGAGGTCAACGGAGCCGCGATAGATGGTGCCTTCCTTGATGAGCTCCAGAGCCTGCTGCGTGCCGTCGTTGCCGCCGATGTAGAACTTGTCGGTGTCAACGCCCTGCGCAACGCAGGTTTCGTAAGCACCCAGCGCGCCGGAGTCGTTGATGCCGAGGATTGCGACGACCTCAGGATGCGCGGTCAGGATATTCTCGGCTGCGGTCATGCCCATATCGGTGGTGTAGCCATCGACCGTCATGACGCACTCGGCGTTCGGGCAGTATTCTGCAATACCCTGCATGATGCCGTTTTCGCGGCCGATGGTCTGCTCAAGGGATCTCTGCGTCAGAATGGCGTACTTGCAGTCAGCGTCGGCGCCGAAGGTCTCGGCCATCCACTTGCCGCAGGCGGAGCCGTTGGCCTGACCCATTTCAAGCTCGGCAACGTTCATGTTGCAGGTCGCGTCAGCGTATTCAGTTGTGTGCGTGATTACGGGGATACCGGCCGTCTTTGCCTCCGCAATAACGCCCTTCAGAGACTCGGCATCAACCGGAACGACGATGATGACATCAACGCCTTGCGAGATGAAGTTTTCCAGAGCCGCGATCTGTGTTGCGGCATCAGACTTGCCGTCGGAAATAATCGCCTTTACGTTCGCCGCGTCAGCCGCATTTCGCAGGGAATTAGCGATGTTTGCAAAGAAGTTGTTGGAGAGATCCATGGGGCAGAAGCCGACCGTGATCTGCTTGTCAGCCGCATCCGCTGCAGTGGTTTCCTCTGCCGCTTTGTCAGCAGGAGCAGTCTGCGCGGGCGTGTCCGTGTCCTGTTCCGTGGTAGTCGTCTTGGCCGCACATGCTGCCAGTCCGAGCACCATGAGGGCTGCCAGAATAAGAGCAATTACTTTTTTCATTTTGGTTCCTCCTAGTGTTTTACTTTTCGTTTTACGCAATTTGAATTTCGTTTTTCTTGCGCTGGTGCGATAATACCATTTCGTTATCATAATTGTCAATACATCATTTTCGTTTTGTTGCAATTAACAAAAGGTTGATTGCATTTTTGGTTATATTTACGTTTCGATTTTTTGTTTCAAAAGCAAAAAACAACGAGTAGTTTCTTTATAAAGTACTTGATTTTTCCTTTGGAGTATATTAGAATGAATATCAAAGATGCGCAGAATTTCCTGACTTCTACATAAGGAGGAGCCTTTTTTGGACAATGCATCAAAAATAAAGCCCGTGAAAATGGCTGCAGAAGAGCGAAGAAAGTATATTCTCTCCATGTTGGAACAGTACGGTTCCGTTACTGTTTCGGAATTAAGTGAGCATTTCGGAATTTCCGAAGTATCTGTTCGTAAGCTCCTGATCTCACTCGAACAGGATTCGCTGCTGCAGCGGACGTGGGGTGGTGCGGTTCGAACGGCTAGAACCACTGCAGAGCTTCCGTATCAAGTTCGGGAATCAAAATATCTGCAGGAAAAAATGGCGATTGCGAGAGCCGCTTATGACATGATCAATGACGGTGATTCCGTTTATCTCGACAGCGGTACGACGACCTTTGAACTGGCTAAGCTGCTCTGCAACGGGCCTAAGCGCGGCATTCTCGTCGCAACCAACGCGCTCGACCATGCAGGCGTGCTGCTTGGGCAGCAGGGCATCAGTCTGATCCTCATCGGCGGTGAGATTCGCCACGATGTACGCGCCTGTTCAGGCTATCTGGCCAAGGATATGCTCAGCAACATGGTCTTTGACAAGGGATTTCTGGGCATTGAGCACATTTCCTTCTCCCACGGCCTTACAACGCCGAATATGAACGACGCCGAAATGAAGCGCTGGATTCTGCGCACCTGCAAGCAGAGCTATGTTCTTGCGGATTATTCAAAATTCTGGAACGATTCCCTGATCCAAATCGCGCCTGCGGACCGCGTGTACCGGATCATCACGGACTGGCACATTGCCGAAGACGATATCTCGCGCTTTCAGGCAAAGGGCGTTTCCCTCGTCAGCGCACCTGCCGTTTCCAATTTGTAGGGAAATGCGTACTCTTCTGCGCCCCTTACACAGCCGTCTATGTTCCTGTAAGCCCTTGTAAAGCCATTGCAGATCGCAGTCAACCAGTTTTTTCAGCGGAACGTCCCCGAGACGCGGGACAATCTGCTGTTCAACTTCGCACCGATAGTGTTCAGCAGTCGAAAACCACAGGTAGGCGTAGATCGCGATTTCCGCCGCGCTCAGACCCAGCGAGAAAATTTCTTTCGGCAGAGGAAAATAATCCTTAACTGAGTCGCGCATCGGCCAGAGGTCACGCTTCATTCACTTTCTCCCGTATGCTGCTCCACCCAGCGGATGAATGCCTCCTTCAGCACGACGATCCGATTGCCGATCTGCGGTGCGGGAAAATCTTTTTCGTGCATCAACTCATAGCTGCTGGAGGGTGCGATGCCCAGCACCTTCGCCACCGTTGCCGCATTCAGGAACAGCGGCAGCTCGTCATAGTTCTTGTAGGGTGTATCTGAAAACTCCCAACGCACCCGGACAGCGGATCTTTTCACGCTGCGCTGCACCATTTTTCCTTGAAATACGTCAGTATTCCTGCGAAAAAATGTCTTGCTCAGCGCAAAAATTTCTCGCTGCCGGTCACATTGGGAGTTTTCAGATACACCCTAGATAGATTCTTTCATAGTTGTTCTCCTTTGTTTGTAATTACTATTCTCGATTGATTTCGTCTTTCTGAAAAAACACCCCCTATCCTTTATCCGTATTCAGAGGGCTTTTGTACCAAACTTTTTGCGTCAGGAAGAGAAAGCTGCAATCTGACCGCTCCTTGATCATGCTCCAGCACGCGCCGCGCCACTGGTCGGCTTCTTCGATCAGAAAGTCCGTCGAAAACCCGAGATAGACCAGTCCCGGCTTCATTTTATAGCCGTCCTTTTTGAGCTGCACGACCGGCTTATCAAAGTCCTTCGTCCTGACGATCATGCTCGTATCGACACCCCCGCTTGACGTCGCCCTTAGCCCCCTTTGTTGGGGGCTGTTTTTTGCGCATTTCCCAAAAAGCGCTTGCTTTTTTCCGGGAAATACGGTAGACTGAAAAAGTAGATAAGATTCAAAGCTGTACACGCATTATTTTCGTCAAAACGCATAAATTTCGACAACTGAATTCAGCCGGATGAACGAATCAGGAGAGGGCATACCCGTATGCCGCCGAAGGGGAACGCGCAACGAACTCTCAGGCAAAAAAACTGATTCCGGACGGAACTCTGGAAAGCTGCATCCGCAGCACCGAAGAAGCAATCCCGGTCAGCCGGGAGAATCTTTCAGGTTTACGAACAGAGCGCGCCTTCTTTTGGCGCGCTCTGTTTTCTGTTTTTTAAGGAGAAGCATATGATCGTAACAAGAAAAAAGCCCGTGGAGCAGGTGCTTGCGATGCTGCGCGGTGTACGCCGCGTCGCGCTGGTCGGCTGCGCCAGCTGCGCCGCAGCCTGTCAGACCGGCGGAGAAAAGGAGCTGGAGCAGATGCGCCAGCTGCTGCAGGAGCAGGGGATCGAGACAGTCGGTACGGTCTTGCCGGACGAGTGCTGCCATATGCTGCTCGTCAAGCGCGATCTCAAGCCCCTGCGCGACAGCGGCGCGGAGGCCATCGTCTGTCTGGCCTGCGGCGACGGCACACAGACTGTCGCGGCCAATACCGCTGTCCCGGTCTTCCCCGCGAATGACACGCTGTTTCTCGGACAGATCGAGCGTGCGGGCGTCTTCCGCGAGGCCTGCCGGATGTGCGGCGACTGTATGCTCGGCCAGACCGGCGGCATCTGTCCCGTGACGCAGTGCGCAAAATCGCTCGTCCACGGGCCGTGCGGCGGACAGCGGAACGGCCGCTGCGAGGTCAACCCCGAAAACGAATGCGCATGGCTGCGCATTTACCGCAAACTCAAGGAACTGGACCGGCTGGATCTGCTGGAGGCGGACCGGGCGGATAAGGATTATCGAAGCACTGCATACCCGCAGGCGCACAGCCTGCGCGAGATCAGGAAAAAGGGAGGAACACCATGAGCGAACTGAAACGAACCGTACTCTATCAGGCCCATCTGGACGCCGGGGCCACGATGGTCGACTTCGGCGGCTGGGATATGCCCATCCAGTACCCGGACGGCATCGTCGCCGAACATCTCTACTGCCGCAGCCACTGCGCCATTTTCGACGTGTCCCACATGGGCCGTATCGACGTCGAAGGGCCGGACATGGTCCGGTTTTTGCAGCACGTCCTGTCCAGCAACGTGCAGGCGCTGGATCTCAATCAGGCGCAGTACTGCATCATCCCCGACCAGAACGGCTGCGCCATCGACGACGCATATCTCTACCGCTTTGAGGCGGAAAAGTATTTCCTCGTCATCAACGCGGGCAACATCGACAAGGATCTTGCCCACCTGATGCGCGAGGCCGAGCGGTATAACGTCACACTCACCAACGTCTCCGACTGCTACGCCGCCATCGCCGTGCAGGGCCCGGAGGCCAAAAAGCTGCTCATGACCCTGTCGGGCGGCAAGGCGCTTACGCGGGAAAACGTCAAAAACGCGCTGGGGACGCTCACCATGGAGGGCCGTCCCGTCCGCATCGCCAAGACCGGCTACACCGGAGAACCTATCGGCTATGAACTCTATTGCGAATCAAGGGACGCCCGGTATTTTTGGGACCGTCTGATCGAACTCGGGGCAAGACCCACCGCGCTCGGCGCGCGCGATACGCTGCGAATGGAAGCTTCTCTGCCGCTCTACGGCCATGAAATGGGGGAGTGCGAGTTTGGCGGCGAGATCCCGGTCTATGCTGTGCCGCTGGCCAAATTCGCCGTCTCGTTCGCGGAGGAAAAGGGCGATTTCATTGGCCGCGCCGCGCTGAAGCGGCAGTTTGAGGCGTTCCAGAGGATCATGAACCGCGATTATTCCGCAATTGCGGATCTTCCGTACCGCATCCAGCCGGTCTATCTTTCCGGCAAGGGCGTTCTGCGCAAGGGCTTCCCGGTCTACAGCAAGGACGCGTGGGCAGAGGGAAAGCCCGTCGGCTATGTGACCTCCGGCACGATGATCCCCTATTTCAAGACGGAGGGCGAGGGGCTGGAAACGGTCATCACCTCCGAGACGGGCAAGCGCTCCATCGGCCTTGCGTATCTCGATTCGCGCATCTGCCAGGACTTTGATCTTGAGATCGACATTCGCGGCAAGCGGCAGCCGGCCAAGGTCGTCGCATGGCATATCCGACAGGATGCCGCGCCCTATGTCCGTCCCATCCTGCCCGATCATCCTGCCCCGGCTGCGCCGCACTGCGACGCGCCGTATGCCGAAAAGGCTGCCGCGCTCCTGAAAAAAGCGCAGGAGAACCATCTCTGGCGGCAGCACCGGTGCATCAATCTCATCCCGTCTGAAAACACACAATCGCGCGCCGTGCGCCTGCTTTCGGCCTCCGATCCGTCGAACCGCTATGCCGAGCATAAAAAGCAGAAGGCGTTCTATGACGCGGAGATCTTCTATTATCAGGGCACAAACTTCATCGGCGAGGTCGAGGCACTGCTCGTTGAGGAGATGAAAAAGTTTCTCGGCGCGTCGCAGGTCGAAACGCGCGTGACCTCCGGCCAGATGTCCAATACCGCCGTCTTCTCCGCGCTCATGGACTTTAAGAACCGTGTTGACCGCAAGCGCACGCCGCAGCGGCTCGGCTGGGTCATGAACAACCATATCGTCCGCGGCGGCCATCTGTCCGCACAGCCCATGGGTGCGCTGCACGACTATATCGCCGTCGATCCCGTCACCGAAAAGCAGATGGTCGTCAATTTCCCCGTCTGCGCCGACGACCCGTACCGCATCGACACGGAGGCGGCAAAGCTGCTGCTTGCGCAGTACCGGCCGGAATTCGTGATCTTCGGCAAGTCCATGGTGCTGTACAAGGAGCCGGTCGCGGAGCTTGTAAGCTTCATCCGCGAGCAGGGCATCCGCACGACCGTCATGTACGACATGGCCCATGTGCTGGGCCTGATCGGCGACCACTTCCAGAAGCCGTTTGAAGAGGGCGCGGAGATCGTCACCGGCTCGACGCACAAGACCTTCTTCGGCCCGCAGCGCGGCGTGATCGGCGTGAATTACAAGCCGGAGGACCTCAAATGGGGCCTCTGGGAGACGATCGAAACGCGCGCCTTCCCCGGCAGTGTCTCCAACCATCACCTCGGAACGCTGCTCGGCCAGCTGATGGCCGCGTATGAAATGAACGCCTTCAAGGACGAATACCAGAGGGCCGTGATCGAGAACGCGAAGAGCTTCGCCGCCAGCCTGAAGGCCGAGGGGCTTGACGTGGCGGGCGACCCGGCCGTGGGCTACACCGAGACGCATCAGGTCATCGTCCGCGTCGGCTACGCCAGAGGCCCGGAGATCGCGAAGCGGCTCGAGGAGAACAACATCATCTGCAACTATCAGGCCACGCCCGACGAGGAGGGCTTCACTGCCTCCGGCGCGCTGCGCATGGGCGTAAACGAAATGACCCGCTTCGGCTTCGGCAGGGAGCAGTTTGCGCACCTTGCGCACCTGATCGCCGACTGCATCCTGCGCAATGCGGACGTCCGGGAGGAAGCTGCCCGCCTGCGCGAGGGCTTCACCGATATGCGCTACTGCTTCTCCGACGCAGAAACGGAAAAGCTCATTTCCGCCCTGGCCGAGGCTACGGGGATCTGAGCGGATAGAGTACACTTTATCAGAAATTTGCCTGCTCAGTGTAGGGGCCGATGCCGGTCACAGCCGTTCGCGACGAAGGAGCGTTACGGATGTGGGTCTGCCGCTTGCCGGTACACATCGGCCCGGCAGATTGCACCGCGTTTTACGAAAATCTTCGGCGAATTCGCAGCTTCCCAACGGGCCGATGTGGGCATCGGCCCCTACTATACTGTGCGAATCCGCACTGCCTGCAAATATGGCGAAGCATATCCAGCGCCCCTTTTCTCTCCCCACCAACTCAACCAATCAACCCCACAAAACAGAATTGGAGGAACAAATTATGAATTTTCCCGCTGAACTGAAGTATTCCCGCGACCACGAATGGGTCAAGATGCTCGACGACACGACCGCTCTTGTCGGCATCACGGACTTTGCCCAGAGCGAGCTGGGCGATCTGGTCTACGTCAATCTGCCTGAGCCCGGCGACGAGGTGCTTGCGGGCGAAACGGCCTGCGACGTCGAATCCGTCAAGGCCGTGTCCGACGTTATGAGCCCCGTGACCGGTGTGATCGCCGAGGTCAACGAGGAGCTGGACGATTCTCCCGAGCTTCTGAACTCCGACCCCTATGAGGCGTGGATCATGAAGATCGAGCATATCACGGACTTCTCCGAGCTTCTGAGCGCGGAGGAATATGAGGCGTTCACGAAGGAGGAGCACTGATGGGCACCTTTGTCCCGACGACAGCTGCGGAGCGGGAGCAGATGCTGCGGACGATCGGCGTATCGTCCGTAGAAGATCTGTTCCGGGACGTGCCGCAGCAGATGTATCTGGACGGATACTTGGATCTGCCGCCCGGAAGGAGCGAGCTGGAAACGCTTGAGGCCGTCTCGGCGCTGGCAGAGCGGAACCGCGTGTTCAAAACCTGTCTGCGCGGCGCGGGCAGCTACCGGCATTATATCCCCGCGGCGGTCAAGGCTGTCGTGACCCGCGAGGAATTTGTGACGGCCTATACGCCCTATCAGGCCGAGATCAGCCAGGGCATTTTACAGGGAATTTTCGAGTACCAGACCATGCTCTGTGAGCTGACCGGCATGGACGTGTCCAATGCGGGCGTTTATGACGGCGGAACTGCCGCCGCAGAGGCCATCCCCATGTGCCGCGACCGCAAACGCACAAAGGCCTACGTCTCCGCAGCGGTCGACCCGAACGTCCTCGGCGTTATGAAGACCTACTGCTTCGGTTCCGGGACAGAGTTAACTGTCGTCCCGATGAAGGACGGCAGAACAGACCCGGACGCGCTGCGCGCCATACTCGGTGCGGATGCCGCCTGCTTCTATGTCCAGCAGCCGAATTTCTTCGGCCTGCTGGAGGACGCGGAGCTGCTCGGCGAGATCACGCACGCAGCCGGGGCCAAATACATCATGGGCGTGAACCCCATTTCGCTGGCAGTTTTGAAAACGCCCGGCGAGTGCGGCGCGGACATCGCCGTCGGCGAAGGTCAGCCCCTTGGCCTCGACACGGCCTTCGGCGGCCCGTACCTCGGATTTATGACCGCGACGAGCGCCATGATGCGTAAGCTCCCCGGCCGCATCGTCGGTCAGACGCACGACACGGAGGGGAAGACCGGCTATGTCCTCACGCTTTCCGCGCGGGAGCAGCACATCCGCCGGGAAAAGGCCTCGTCCAACATCTGCTCGAACGAACAGCTCTGCGCGCTGACCGCCGCCGTCTATCTTGCCGCCATGGGCGAAGCCGGACTGCGGCAGGCCGCGGCGCTCTGCACGTCCCGCGCGCATTATTTTGCGCAGCGGCTCGAAGAGGTACTTGGCTGGAAGCGCGTCTATCCCGGCGAATTCTTCCACGAGTTTGTCACTGCCTGCCCGTGCCCCGAGCGGACGCTGGAAGTGCTGGAGGCGCACGGGATTCTGGGCGGCCTGCCGGTGGAGGGCGGAATTCTCTGGTGCGTGACGGAGCTGACAGATAAGAAAACGCTCGACCATGTGATCGGGCTTTTGCAGGAGGTGAGCGGCCAATGAAGACGATCTTTGAACAGGGCGCGCCCGGCCATGGCCTGTCGCTGCTTCCCGCGTGCGATGTGCCCGTCGTGACGCTGGCGCCGGCGCGCAAAAAGCCGCTGCGCCTGCCGCAGGTGAGCGAAAATGAGCTTATCCGGCACTATACCGCGCTGTCGCACCGCGTCCACGGCATGAACGACGGCTTCTATCCGCTGGGTTCGTGCACGATGAAGTATAATCCCAAGGTCAACGAAGCACTTGCGGCGCTGCCGGGCTTTGCGCGGCTCCATCCGCTCCAGCCGGAGCAGACGGCGCAGGGCGCGCTGGAGCTGCTGTATGAAACGGGAAAGCTGCTCGGAGAAGTGACCGGCATGGACGCGTTCACGCTCCAGCCCGCCGCAGGCGCGCACGGCGAGTTTACCGGCCTGCTGCTCATCAAGGCGTATCACCTTGCACGCGGCGATGCGGCCCGGACAGAGATCATCGTCCCGGACTCCGCCCACGGCACGAATCCGGCCTCGTCCGTCATGGCAGGTTTCCGCGTGGTCAATATCCCGTCCGGCGCAGACGGCTGCGTCGATCTCGCGGCGCTCCGCGCCGCCGTCGGGCCGCAGACGGCGGGACTGATGCTCACGAACCCCAATACGGTCGGTATTTTCGACAAGAACATCCTCGAAATCACGAAGATCATCCACGATGCGGGCGGTCTGTGCTATTATGACGGCGCGAATCTGAACGCCGTCATGGGCGTCGTTCGTCCGGGCGACATGGGCTTTGACTGCATCCACCTGAATCTGCATAAGTCCTTTGCCACGCCGCACGGCGGCGGCGGGCCGGGTTCCGGCCCCGTTGGCTGCAAGGCGTTCCTCGCGCCGTTCCTGCCCGGCCCCATCCCGGAAAAGACCGAAAGCGGCTTCCGCTTTACGCAGCCCGCGCAGTCCGTCGGCCGGGTGCGGGATTTCTACGGGAATTTCCTCGTCGTCGTCAAGGCGTTCGCCTATCTGACCATGCTTGGCCGGGAGGGCGTGCATGAGGTGGGCCGCAACGCGGTTCTGAACGCGAATTATATGATGGCCGCGCTGCAGGATATCTACGACATGGCCTACCCCGGCCCCTGTATGCACGAGTTCGTCATGACGCTGGATCGGCTGCACAAGGAAACCGGCGTTTCCGCGCTCGATATCGCCAAGGGGCTGCTTGACAACGGTATTCATCCGCCCACAATGTATTTCCCACTGATCGTCCACGAGGCGCTCATGGTCGAGCCGACGGAAACGGAATCCAAGGCCACCATGGACGAGGCAATCGAGGTCTTCCGTGCGCTTGCCCGCCTCGCGCATGAGGACCCCGAAGCGCTCCACACCGCGCCGCACAATACCCCTGTCCGCCGCCTCGACGAGGTGCAGGCGGCAAGAAACCCCGTTCTGCGCGCCGCGCTTGCGGAATAAGAAAAAACGGTCTGCCGCCCGGCTGTGCATCTGCATAGCCGGGCGGTACTGCGCTGTCAGGGGGAGGATAGCGTGCGGTTTAGCAGGCTGGTCATGCCTCCGGTGGCCCCATCTTTTCCGCTTTGCCGGAAAAGATAGGGGGGAAAAGGGGCGCTGATTACGGTTGGTGCGTGCTGCGGGTGCAAGTCTGGCAGGCATCCAATTCGTAGTTGCTGCGAACACGCGCAGTCACCCTACGAGCGCTTTGGTACGCGCCGCCTGTTACGGGACGTCGGGGTTGTTAATAGCTGCGTTGGAATAGCTGCGGTAAATCAGCTCTGCGTTCAAATTTTGCAGGGCAGTACGGATTCGCTGCAGATCCCAAAAGCCGGAGGGGATATGCTGCAAGGTTCAGCGTGCTCCGGAATTTACGGCATTCGAATCCCCTCGGGCCCTTCGGGTCAGCTCCCGTGCCAGTGCTGTAAAACAAAAAGCAGTGTTGACAAATGCAGATGCATATTATAAAATTGGAATATAGAATAATTAGATGATAAAGGAGGGCCGCAATGGGATTACAGCATGGGATCCTTGGATTTTTGAATTATGGCCCGTGCAGCGGGTATGAGCTGACAAAGGCGTTTCATTCCTCCGTGCAGTTTTTCTGGCCTGCGCAGACCAGCCAGATCTATCTGACGCTGGGCAAGCTGGAGGATGCCGGGCTTGTCACGCATGAGACGGTCATTCAAAACGGGAAGCCGAATAAAAACGTCTATTCCATCCTGCCCGCCGGACGCGCGGAGCTGCAGCGCTGGCTGTCGGAGCAGGGAAAGACGGCAGACGGCTATAAGAGCGAATTTCTGATGAAGGTCTTCTTTGCTGAAAATCTCCCGCCGCAGCAGGCAATCACAATGCTGCGCGCCTATGCGGACGGCTGCCGCGCGTGGCTGCGGAGCATGGACAGCGTACCGCAGAGCATTGAGGATTACGGCAAGCTGACCGACGCCAGCGCGCCTGTATATTGGGCCTTTACGGCGCAGTTCGGCAGAAATTATGCGCAGATGTGCATCGCCTGGGCCGAGGACTGCATCAAACGGCTGGAGGAAATGGTATGAGAGTTCTGGTTCTGAACGGAAGTCCCAAGGGGGACAAAAGCAATACATACCGGCTCACAAGCGCGTTTCTGGACGGCCTGCGGCAGACGCAGCCGGTGGAGGCCGAGACCATCGAGGTCGGAAAGCTGCATCTGCTGCCGTGCCGCGGCTGCTTCGCCTGCTGGAGCAAAACGCCGGGCAAGTGCGTATTGCAGGACGATATGGCCGGTGTGATCGGGAAAATTCTTGCCGCCGACGTGCTGATCTGGAGCTTTCCGCTCTATTATTTCAGCATTCCAGGCCAGCTCAAGCTGCTCATCGACCGGCAGCTGCCGATGTCGCTGCCGTTTATGACCGACACGGACTCCGGCGGCCACCCGAGCCGGTACGACCGCTCCGGCCAGCGGCAGGTCGTGATCTCGACCTGCGGCTTCTATACCGCCGAGGGCAATTATGACGCGGTGGACGCGCAGGTTTCCCGGCTTTGCGGCAAGGATGGCTATACGTCCGTCTACTGCGGACAGGGCGAGCTGTTCCGCGTCCCGGCGCTGCGCCAGCGCACGGATGCGTATCTTGAGCTGGTCAAACAGGCGGGCGCGGAGTTTGCGCGCGGCGCGATCCTGCCGGAAACGGCCCGCGCCTTGCGCCAGCCGCTGTTCCCGCGCGCGGTATTTGAGCAGATGGCGGACGCCAGCTGGGGCGTCAGTCGGGAGGATACTGCCGCGGCAAAGACCCCGGAGGCCGGGAGGCTGTCTCCGGCGCAGGCCTTTACGCGGCAGATGGCCGCGCTCTATGACCCATCGACATGGGACGGGAGGGACCGTGTTCTGGAATTTTTCTATACGGACACCGGCGAAACCTGCCAGATCGTGCTCGGAAAGGACGGCCAGCGCGTGCTGCAATCGGACTTCCTGCCCTGCACGACGCGCATCGAAACGCCGCTTTCCGTCTGGCAAAAAATCGGCAGCGGGGAGCTTGACGGCAAGCAGGCGATGATGGAGCACCAGTACCGCGTGACCGGCGACTTTTCGGTCATGCTCCATTGGGACGAGATCTTCGGCCTTGGAGCCGCCGCGCCGCAGCCGTCCGCCGAGCCCCGGAAGAAGACGAACATGACGCTCATGCTGCTGCCGTGGATGGCGATCTGGATCGCGCTGTCTATCCACGCGCAGATCGGCGCGTGTATCGGCCTCGCGGTCTGTGCGCTGCTGCCGTTCGCGTTTCTGAACTACCGCATGACGGTTTTCGAGCCGTGTTCGATTCTGGCGGTCGGCACGATCTGCGTGCTGACGCTTCTGGACGCGCTGCCGCTCACGCTGCTGCTGCCCGCGTCGTATCTTCTGTTCGGCCTGATGTGGGGCGTAACAGTCTTTCTGCCCATGCCGTTGACGGCGTATTATTCCATGAACGGCTACGGCGGCGAGACAGCGCTTCAAAATCCGCTGTTCATGCACACGAACCGCATTCTGACGGCCTGCTGGGCGGTTCTGTATCTGCTCACGCCGGTCTGGACGTGGTATCTGCTGCAAACGCCCGTTTCATACCTGACCGGCGCGGTCAACTCCGCCCTGCCCATGCTCCTCGGCGCGTTCACAGCCTGGTTCCAGCGCTGGTACCCGGCGCATTACGCCGCAAGCAAAAAATAATGACACCCATGCAGTCCCCCTGTTATGCCGATCGAAGCGCATGACAGGGGGGCTTTTCTGCATGGTCGGGAGCTGGTCAAGCCTCCGGCGGCCCCTTCTTTTCCGCCTTGCCGGAAAAGAAGGGGGAGAAAAGGGGCGCTTGGACGCGTTTGGTGCGTCCTGCGGGTACGGTTTAGGCAAGTCCTTATTTTTGGGTATTACGAACACACATACTCACCCTACGAGCGCTATGGTACGCGCCGCCTGTTACGGGACATCAGATTTACAAGTAGCTGCCTTTGAATGGCTGCTGTAAATCAGCCATGCGTTTAAAATTCGTGAGGCAGTACGGATTCGCCGCAGATTCCCGTAAAAAGCGGTGCGTCCCGCGGGCGGACAGAGTCGTCCGCCCCTACACCGAAATGCGCAGATGCATACGAATTCGCCAAAGATTTCTGATGATTCAGTGCATCCTGCCGGGCGGAGCAGAACCCCGCCCCTACCAACTGCGGTTAAATTTCAACGATTTTACGTAAAACGGACAGGCGTGCTCATTCCCCCGTAAAGCTTTTGCAGTACGGGGCCAGACAGCAGCGGTCGCACGCGGGCTTTCTTGCCGCGCAGACGGCCCGGCCGTGCAGGACGAGCCTGTGGCAGAAATCGGAGGATTCCTCCGGCGGCAAAATCGCGCGCAGCTGCTGCTCGACCTTTGCCGGGTCCTTGCCGCTGGCGAGGCCCAGCAGGTTGCAGATACGGATGCAGTGCGTGTCGCAGACGACCGAGCCGGGCGTCCCATAAATATCGCCCAGCAGCAGATTCGCCGTTTTTCGGCCCACGCCCGGCAGGCGCAGAAGCTGCTCCATCGTGCCGGGCACCTTCCCACCGTATTCGTCCCGCAGCATCCGGCAGGCCAGCACGATATCTTCCGCCTTGTGCTTGTAGAACCCGCAGGAGTGGACATAGCCCTCGACCTCGGCCACGTCTGCCTCCGCGAATGCGTCCAGCGTCGGATAGCGCGCGAAGAGCGCAGGCGTGACCAGATTGACCCGCGCGTCTGTGCACTGTGCGGACAGGCGCACCGCGATCATCAGCTCGTAATCCTTCCCGTAATGCAGCGCGCAGAGCGCGTCCGGGTATTCCTGCTTCAGCGCGGCAATGATACCAGCTACACGTTCCGATGTTTCCATACTTGCTCATCCCTTGCCTTTTTTGTTTTATTGTATCATAAGCGCGCTGGAAAGGGAACCGCCCGCTTGTAATTGGCAGCGAAAACCGGTATAATACGTTAGAAATCAAAAAAGGAGGCGGGCGATATGTATCAGCCCCTCGCGGACGCGCTTCGTCCGCAGGAACTTTCCGACGTTTGCGGCCAGCAGCATATTTTAGGAGAAAACGGGCTGCTGCGCCGGATCATTGAAAGCGGTTCTGTGCCGAACATGATCTTCTACGGTCCGTCCGGCACGGGCAAGACGACCGTTGCGAACCTGATCGCGAAGAAAACGCAGCGAAAGCTGTGCAAGCTCAACGCGACGACCGCGTCCTCTGCCGACATCAAGGAGATCTACGCCCAGCTCGACACGTTTCTCGCGCCGAACGGCGTGCTGCTGTATCTGGACGAGATCCAGTATTTCAACAAAAAGCAGCAGCAGACGCTGCTGGAATACATCGAAAACGGCAAGATCACGCTCATTGCGTCCACGACGGAAAATCCGTATTTCTATGTCTATAATGCTATCCTGTCGCGCTCGACGGTGTTTGAATTCAAGCCCGTGGAGAAGGACGAGGCGCAGCGCGCGGTCAGCCGGGCGCTCAATTATCTCGAAGCGCGCGACAGCGTGACCATCCTGCCGGAGCCCGGCGTGAAGGAGCACATCGCGCAGTCCTGCGGCGGCGATATCCGCAAGGCGCTCAACGCCGTCGAATTCCTCTATACGGCCACGCGGCCCGAAAACGGCGTGGTCAGGCTCACCATGGCAGACGCGAAGCAGGTGTCGCAGCGCTCGGCCATGCGGTACGACAAATCCGGAGACGATCACTATGACGATCTTTCCGCGCTCATGAAGTCCATCCGCGGCTCCGACCCGGACGCCGCCGTGCACTATCTGGCCCGGTTTTTAGAGGCGGGCGATCTGCCGTCCGCCTGCCGCCGCATCCTGTGCTCCGTGGCGGAGGACATCGGCCTTGCCTATCCGCAGGCCATCCCCATCGTCAAGGCCTGCGTCGACAGCGCTTTGCAGCTGGGCCTGCCGGAGGCGCGTCTGCCGCTGGCCGACGCGGTTCTTCTCCTTGCCACGGCCCCGAAGTCCAATTCCGGCTGCATGGCCATCGATGCGGCCATCGCCGATGTGAAGGCAGGCAGAACCGGCCCCGTCCCGCGCGAGCTGCAAAATGTCCACGCCGACGGCACGGGCTTCGAGCGCGACCAGGGCTATCTCTACCCGCACAATTTCCCGAACCACTGGGCCCGGCAGCAGTATCTCCCCGACGTGATCAAAGACCGCGTCTATTACACCTACGGCGACAACAAAACCGAACAGGCCGCCAAGCGCTACTGGGACGAGATCAAGAAGTGACGCACCGCTCAAGGCTCAGTTGGCGGCGGAGCCGACTGAGGGGTTGCGGCAAACAACCGAACAACTGAAACCCTTTCGGCGAATACGTACTACACCGCGTAGGGGCGGACGACTCTGTCCGCCCCGGCAGATTGCACCGTTTTTACGGTAATCTGCGGCGAATTCGTAACTTCCCAGCGGGTCGATGTGGGCATCGACCCCTACAACGAAATAGGGAACCGCTTGCGAATTCGCCGCAAATTCTCATGCAGATGCAACATCTCCCGGCGGGCGGACAAGGCGTCCGCCCCTACGTCGAAACAGGAACGTGCTTACGGATTCGCCGCAAATTTCCATAGAAAGGCTGGTGTCCATTTTGAAAAAATGGCAGAAAAGTTTGATTCTTGTGCTGGCATTTGCCGTCGCAATCCTTGGCTCGGCTATCGTGACCATGCAGCTTACACGCCGCGAGCAAACACCCGCCGAGGCCAAAACGGCGGAGATCGGCGCGTATCTTGACCGGTTCTTCATCGACGATTATGATGAAGATACGCTTGCCGACGCTGCCGCGTCCGCCATGGTCGAGGCGACCGGCGACCGCTGGAGCTATTACCTGACCGCCGAGGAAAAGAGCAGCTATGATGAGCAGATGCAGAACGCCTATGTCGGCATCGGCGTGACCATCACCGCGCAGGAAGAACTCGGCGGAATGCGAATTGAGGCTGTGACCGCAGGCGGCCCGGCGGAGAAAGCCGGACTGCTCACCGGCGATATCATCACCGAGGTCGAGGGCGAAAAAACGCTTGACCTCGGCATGACAGGGACGCGCACAAAGGTGCGCGGCGAGGAGGGAACCTTCGTGACGCTGACGATCCTGCGCGGGGAGGAAAGCTTCCCCGTTTCGGTCGAGCGCCGCAGCATCCAGACGCCCGTTGCGACGTATGAAATGCTGGACGGGCAGATCGGCTATATCAAGATCGCCAATTTCGACACCCGCTGCGCGGAGGAGACAAACGCCGCCATGGACGAGCTGATCGCGCAGGACGCGAAGGCGCTGATCTTTGACGTGCGGAACAATGGCGGCGGATATAAAAACGAGCTGGTCAAGGTACTGGATAAAATACTGCCGGAGGGCATTCTGTTCCAGAGCGAGGACTATCAGGGCTCGAAGCAAATCGACCGCTCGGACGCGGACTGCATCGACCTGCCCATGGCCGTGCTCGTCAATCAGGATAGCTATTCCGCGGCTGAGTTTTTCGCCGCCGCGATCCAGGAATATGACTGGGGTACGGTTGTCGGAACGAAGACGGTCGGCAAAGGCAATTTCCAGACGGCTTTTACGCTCTCCGACGGCTCCATGCTGAACCTGTCCATCGGCAAATACTACACGCCGCAGGGCCGCAGTCTGACCGATACCGGCATCACGCCAGACGTTGAAATCGCCCTTTCCGACGAGGACGACGCAAAACTTTACTACGGTCAGCTGGAAAAAGCGGACGACGCACAATTACAGGCCGCAATCCGCGAAATCACCCAGAAACTCTCTTGACATCCCTATCTTTGCCCGATATAATGTCTGCTGAATCACTGTAAATACCGGGCGTTTTCTGCCCGATCGATTATGGAAGGAACGATCGTAAAATGGCAAAAGAATTCAAGATCAGTGCGCTCCGCCTCAAGGAGCTGGAGCAGGAGCTTTTTTATCTGAAGACGACCCGCGAGAAGGAAGTCGCCGAGCAGATCAAGGAGGCGCGTTCGTTCGGCGACCTCTCCGAGAACAGCGAATACGACGAGGCCAAGAACGAGCAGGCCAAGCTTTATGGCCGCATCGCCGAGGTTGAAAATATTCTCGCCCATGCCGTCATTATTGACGAGACAGAGGACTCCGAGGGCAAGATCGGCCTCGGCTGCACCATCAAGGTCGAGGATATGGAGACGGGTGACGAGGAGCTTTACGCCATCGTCGGTTCGCAGGAGGCCAACCCCATGGAATGCCGCATTTCCGACGATTCCCCGTTCGGCAAGGCACTGCTTGGCCACAAGGTCGGCGACATTGTTGAGGTTGAGGCCCCCATCGGCGTGCTCAAGTATAAGATCCTGACGGTTGAAAAGTAACGAATCAGAAAAAGAGGATAGCTATGGAACAGGAAAACAGGAATCAGCAGAACGCGGCCCCGCAGGTCAGCCTCGGCGACCAGATCAAGGTCCGCCGCGAAAAGCTCGCGCAGCTGCAGGCGGAGGGCATGGACCCGTTTGCCATCACCCGCTTCGTCAGCACCACGACCGCACAGGAGATCAAGGAGCATTTTGACGAGATGGAGGGCAAGCCCGTCTCCATTGCGGGCCGTCTCATGTCCAAGCGCGGCATGGGCAAGGTGTCCTTCTGCGACTTGCAGGACAAAACAGGCCGCATCCAGCTCTACGCCCGCAAGGACGAAATGGACGAGGCCGAATATAACCGCTTCAAGAAATACGACATCGGCGATATCGTCGGCGTCGAGGGCGAGATCTTCCGCACGCAGCGCGGCGAAATGTCCGTGCGCGCGAAGACCATCACGCTGCTGTCCAAGTCCCTGCTGCCGCTGCCCGAGAAGTTCCACGGCCTGACCGACAAGGAGACGCGCTACCGCCAGCGCTATGTCGATCTGATCGTGAACCCGGAGGTCAAGCGGAATTTCATCATCCGTTCGCAGTTCATCAAGCATCTGCGGGATTATCTGGACAATATGGGCTATATCGAGGTCGAAACGCCCGTTCTCAATACCATCGCGGGCGGCGCGGCGGCAAGACCCTTTATTACGCACCACAATACGCTCGATATCGATATGTATATGCGTATCGCGACCGAGCTTCCTCTGAAGCGCCTGATCGTCGGCGGCATGGACCGCGTGTATGAGGTCGGCCGCATCTTCCGCAACGAGGGCATGGACCCCAAGCACAACCCCGAATTCACCACGGTCGAGCTCTACCAGGCCTACGCCGATTTCCACGACATGATGGACATCGCCGAGGGCGTTTACACCACCTTCGCCCAGAAATACCTCGGAACCTATGAGCTGAACTGGATGGGCGAAACGATCGATCTGACCCCCGGCTGGCCGCGGCTGACGATGGTAGATGCCGTCAAGCAGTATGTCGGCGTTGATTTCGGCGCGATCACTGACGACGCAGAGGCCGTTGCTGCGGCAAAGGCAGTCGGCGTCGAGCTGGCGGAGGCTGCCGAAAAGACATGGGGCAACGCGCTTTACGCCTGCTTCGACCAGAAGGTCGAGGAGCATCTGGTGCAGCCGACCTTTATCACGATGTACCCGGTCGAGGTCAGCCCGCTGACCAAGCGCAGCCCGGAGGACCCGCGCCTGACCGAGCGCTTTGAGTTCTTCATCTGCCGCAGCGAGATGGGCAACGCCTATTCCGAGCTGAACGACCCCATTGACCAGCGCGAACGCTTCATGAAGCAGGTCGAGCAGCGCGAACGCGGCGACGACGAGACGGAAATGCTCGACGAGGATTTCCTCACCGCGCTTGAATACGGTATGCCCCCCACGGGCGGCATGGGCATGGGCATCGACCGCGCCGTCATGCTCTTCACCGGCGCAGACACCATCCGCGACGTCATCCTGTTCCCGACAATGAAACCCTTGAATGGTGTAAAGGACGAAAATGGTGTAAACAAAACCGAGTCCGAAGCGCCAAAAACCGAGCCGGAAAAGATAGATTTCTCCAAAGTAGAGATCGAGCCGTTGTTCAAGGATTTCGTAGATTTTGAGACTTTCTCTAAGTCCGATTTCCGGGCAGTCAAGGTGCTTGCCTGCGAAGCCGTACCGAAGTCCAAGAAGCTGCTGAAGTTTACCTTAGACGATGGCTCAGGCGAAAATAGGACGATTTTAAGCGGTATTCACGCCTATTACGAGCCGGAGGAGCTTGTCGGCAAGACCTGTATCGCAATTACCAATCTTCCGCCAAGACCGATGATGGGCATTGATTCCTGCGGTATGCTGATCAGTGCGGTACACCACGAAGAAGGCGAAGAAAAGCTCCATCTTCTGATGGTAGATGACCATATTCCGGCGGGCGCAAAGCTCTACTAAAACGAGATGTACTTCATTTTCCGAAAAC
>ERZ809296.113-NODE-113-length-142056-cov-11.860163_pt1 | contig 142056 bp, 115 predicted proteins | sample MGYA00520511_ERZ809296 | MGnify/ENA primary metagenome ERZ809296 (study PRJEB31576, sample SAMEA3212662) | Homo sapiens | biome: human-gut; feature: human gut; material: fecal | place: Sweden | collected 2012 ... | reverse complement strand
GTAGGCAGCGCACTTCTTGAGTATGCACAGGGAACTGGCGACTGGGATGCAGTGAAGACCGCATTTGTTGATGGTTGGGCAACTGAATATGCTGAGATGAACAGCGAAGAAGCAGAGGATGCTACTGAGGCAGATACTGAGGCAGATACTGAAGCAGATACTGAGGCAGCAACCGAGGCAGCAACCGAGGCAGAATAAAGCAGTGACGAAAGGGGCGGGCGAGGGATCGCCTGCCTTTCTTTTGCCAGATAGGAAGCTTCCCCGGGTTTCCTATCTGACAAAACCTTAACTTAGAAAGGTGATATTATGGAAAAAGCAATCAAGAGATATTTTCCGATCTTCGTGCTTCCTACGATGATCGCATTTACATTGGGATTTATAATTCCTTTTGTAGAAGGTGTTTACCTGTCCTTCTGTAAATTTACGACAGTCAATGATGCAAAATTCATCGGATTTGCTAATTATGCCAAGGTTTTTGCAGATGAAACATTTGTCCACGCGTTCTGGTATACGGCGGCATTTACAGTAGTCAGCGTAATTTTGATTAACGTGCTAGCATTTGCAGTGGCACTTTTACTGACAAAAGGTTTCAAAGGAACAAATATTTTCCGTACTGTATTTTTTATGCCAAATTTGATCGGCGGTATTGTACTTGGTTATATTTGGCAGCTGCTGTTAAACGGTATCCTGATGAAATTTAGCCGTACCCTGACATATTCATCGACATATGGCTTTTGGGGTTTGATCATCTTAATGTGCTGGCAGCAGATTGGTTATATGATGATTATCTACATTGCAGGTATTCAGAATATTCCTGGTGAGCTGATTGAAGCAGCTGAGATTGACGGCGCAACAAAGTGGCAGATTCTTAAAAAAGTCACTATTCCGATGGTTATGCCTTCTATCACCGTCTGCACGTTTTTAACACTTACAAACTCATTTAAGCTTTTCGACCAGAACCTGGCTCTTACAAATGGAGAACCGTCCAAGATGTCTGAGATGCTTGCGTTGAATATTTTCAATACCTTCTATGGAAGAACTGGTTATGAAGGTGTCGGTCAGGCAAAAGCAGTAATCTTCTTCATTCTTGTTACAGTGATTGCACTGACTCAGAACTATTTGACTAGAAGAAAGGAGGTTCAGCAGTAATGAAAAAAGTAAAACACGGTGGAGTTTTCACTGCCATTTTCAGTATTATTTCTATCGGATATATCTTTCCGATCCTGCTTGTTTTTATTAACTCCTTTAAGAAGAAGGCATACATCAGCCGAAAGCCTTTTGACATTCCTACCGGAAAAATGTATGTAGGACTGGAAAATTATTTTCGCGGCATCAAACAGGCGAATTTCTTTGAGGGTGCTAAATGGAGTACGGTTATAACCGTTGGTTCTGTATTTTTGATCATTCTGTGTACCTCCATGTGCGCTTGGTATATTGTCCGTGTAAAAAATGCATTGACTAAGGCAATCTATTATCTTTGTCTTTTTGCTATGATTGTACCTTTCCAGATGGAAATGTTCACTCTGTCAAAGTTAGCAAACTCATTGGGGTTAAACACACCATGGGGACTGTGGATCATTTATCTTGGATTTGGAGCCGGTCTTTCAGTATTTATGTTTACTGGTTTTGTCAAGTCTATTCCAATAGAGATTGAAGAAGCTGCAATGATCGATGGCTGCAATCCGCTGCAGACTTTCTTTGGTGTAGTGCTTCCAGTTTTGAAGCCAACATGTGTGACAGTTGCAATTCTTCAGACTATGTGGATTTGGAACGACTACCTGCTTCCGTACCTTGTATTGGATTTGAAAAAATACGTCACTATTCCGATTGCTGTCCAGTATCTTAAAGGTGGTTATGGTTCTGTCGATATGGGTGCCATGATGGGTGTTCTTGTTCTTGCCATCATCCCAATCATTATTTTCTACCTTTTCTGTCAGAGATACATCATCGAAGGTGTTGTTGCTGGTGCAGTAAAAGGCTGATTACAGACAAAAAATTTCTTGCAAAAATCGGACAGTTCGATTATACTTGACCTTCGGAATGTAATTTAGAAAATAAAGAAACGAATAAGGAGGTGAAGGCATGGAATGTATTACGATCAAGGACGTGGCACGTGTTTGCGGAGTGGGAGTCAGTACAGTATCTAGGGCGATTAATAATCATCCGGATATTAACCCAGAGACGAAAGAGATGATAATGCAGGTTATCAAGGAAAATAATTATGTGCCAAATAACAGTGCACGCAACTTGAAGCGTTCCGATGCCAGAGCCATCGCCATTTTGATTAAAGGAATCAGCAATCAATTTTTTAATAGCATGATCAAGGTTTTTGAAGAAGAGATCCAGAAAAAGAAATATTCGCTGGTTCTTCAGCATGTAGATGCGTGGCAGGATGAAACAGAAGTGGCTCTGGAACTGGAAAAAGAGAAGAGACTGAGAGGAATTATATTTTTGGGAGGTATTGCCTCCCATTCACAAGAGCAGCTGAAAAAGATCCCGGTGCCTTTTGTTTTAAGTACCGTAAGCCTTTTGGGGAAAGAATACAAAAATGAATATTCATTTGTGTCAGTAGATGATGTAAAGGAGAGCTGCCGCATGACGGAGCACCTTATAAGCCAGGGACATGAAAAGATTGCACTTCTCTGTTCATATAAAGAAGATGTGAGTATAGGTGCACTTCGTCTGACAGGCTATAAAAAAGCACTGGAAGCTCATAATATTCCAGTGGACGAAAGACGGATACGTCATATGGATCCAGAATTGGATAGCTATTCAATGGAGAGTGGGTACCGCATGACTAAAGCACTTTTGGAAGAAGGAGTAGATTGTACGGCAATTTTTGCTATTTCTGACAGCTTGGCAATTGGTGCAGTTAGGGCTCTGATTGATGCGGGGAAAAGAGTACCGATGGATATTTCTGTGGCAGGTTTTGACGGAACAGAAATGGCAGCTTATTATAATCCTTCCATTACGACAATACGGCAGCCAGCAGAAACAATGGCAAGAGAAACTATCAAACTTCTTTTTGACAGCATAAAGAAAAAGACGAATGTTCAGCAGTTGATTTTTGAAGGTGAATTAGTACCAGGAGAATCAGTGAAAAAATTAAATTAACAAACATTAAGTGCCACAGGGATAAATAAATGTCTCTGTGGCACTTATAATATGCAAAAATGTATTGATATTTTCGCATAAATTGTGATATGCTATAAAAAAGATTAGGTAGTTTTTAATTCAATTTTGAGTTAGAAAGGGAGGAAAATAAATGGTATCATTTATTGATTGTCATTTGTCTTTGAGAAGATGTTCACCGTTTAATGGTGGGAAATTTGAGGGATGGGGAACTAGCTTTTGTTGGTGGCCAAATCGAATTGGCTATTTGGATGAGCTGTCAGAGCAGGCTGCAAAGTTGTTTTTTGACCCTAAAGAAGGTCTTGGGCTGAATATTATTCGCTATAACATTGGCGGTGGAGATGATCCAACTCATCATCATATTACAAGAACAGATTCGATGGTGCCTGGGTATGCAATAAATCCTTCCCATGATGCTAATGGATATCATTGGTCATACGACTGGAATGCCGATCAGAATCAGAGAAATGTATTAATGAAAGTAGCAGAATGTTATGGAAAGGATTTGATTGTTGAAGGATTTTCAAATTCACCTCCATATTTCATGACTAATTCGGGATGTTCAAGTGGTTCAGTAAATGCGGGGGAAAATAATCTTCGTGAGGATGCGTATGGTGCCTTTGCTTCATATCTTGCTGATGTTGCACAACATTTTTCAAAAGAATGGGGCATCCATTTTCAGAGTATGACGGCGATGAATGAGCCTGATACTGAATATTGGCATGCGTTAAGCGATAAGCAGGAAGGATGCCATTTTGATCCTGGTGAATCACAGTCTGTTATGATTATAGCATTAAGAGAAGCGTTGGATGAAAGAGGATTAAATGATATTTTAATATCTGGAACGGACGAGACAGGGATTAATTGTCAGATAAATAGTATTAACAGTCTTAGTGAGGTAGCAAGAGAGACAATAGCCCGTATTGACACACATAGTTACTTAGAAGGCGATAATGAAGGCCTTAGAAAACTGGCGCAAAGCTATTATAAAAACTTGTGGATGTCAGAAGTTGATGGCGGCGATACATCAGGATTCAATGCAGGGGAGATGGGGGCAGCACTATGGCTGGCAAACAAGATTATTTCTGATATAAATGGACTTCTCCCAGCAGCTTGGGTTTTATGGCAGGTAATTGACAGTCACATTAGCAGTGATGGCTATATGGGAAATAAAGACAGTGGAAAACCAGATTATACAGGCGGTTATTGGGGACTAGCAACGGCAGATCACGATTCGAAAAAGATTATTTTGAGTATGAAGTATTATGCGATGGGACAGTTTTCGCGTTATATTAGACCGAATGATACTATTATTCAGGCAGGAGAACATGTCATAGCGTCATGGAATCAAGAGGAGAGAAAGCTGGTTCTTGTGATGGTCAATGATACAAATGAGAAACAATCTTGCAAGGTTGATTTAGATGAGTTTGCACTGAAAGGTGCAAAAATTTGTCCAATTCGCACAAGTGGTTCGGTTGAGAATGGAGAACACTGGAACCGGCTTGAATCTAGTGTACTTACTGAAAATATTTTTGAAACAGAACTTAAGGAAAATTCTATAACAACGTTTGTTATAAGATAATAACACTGGACAAGAAAGCAATAATTCAGGCAAAAATAGCAGCAAATGCTGAAAAAGAAGAGCAGATGTATCGATGATGATACGTGCTGCTCTTCTTGTATTTTTACCAGATGTTCATGATATGCTGAACAATAAGACTTACAGCTGTGATTCCACACCAGCATGACGCACCAATAATAATAGGCTTTCCACCTGTTTTGATGAGCTGGATTACATTGCTGTTTAATCCGATGGCAGCCATAGCCATAATAATCATAAACTTTGACAATTCCTTAATTGGATGAAATACTTGTGCATCAATTCCATTATGTACGCAAACTGTTGTAATTATTGCTGCAATCACAAAATAAAGTATGAACATTGGAAATGTTCTTTTTAAACTAAAGCTTGAACTTTTCATTCCTTCTTTTGCTTTTTTTTGAGCTCGTATAAATGATAATCCGAGTGTAATAGGTATTATGGCAAGTGTTCTTGTAAGCTTTACGGTTACTGCTTTATTTAATGTTTCGCTTCCGAGATTCCACATACTGTCCCATGTTGATGCGGCAGCTGTTACAGATGATGTGTCATTGATTGCTGTTCCTGCAAAAATACCAAATGCATCACCATGAACAGTATCAAATCCTATTGCTTTGCCAAGTATTGGGAAGAAGATGGCTGCAAGTACGTTGAAAAAGAAAATTACTGCGATTGCCTGGGCGATTTCATCATCATCTGCATCAATAATAGGTGCAGTTGCTGCGATAGCAGAGCCGCCGCAGATTGAAGAGCCAACACCTACAAGTATTGATGTATTTGCAGGTACTTTTAAAGCTTTCTTCAATATCCACGCAATAACAAGAGATGTTGTGATAGTACAAATAATGATCGGCAGCGATTGCTTTCCTGTCTGAAAGATTACTCCGAGATTCATTCCAAATCCAAGTAAAACAACTGCAGTCTGAAGGATTATTTTTGATGTCCACTTAATTCCTGCCTCTGCATTTTTCTTATCATTCCAAAACATTGTGATAATCATTCCTGCTATTATTGCAATAACAGCGCCTCCCACCACTGGAAATATTTTTCCTAAGAACCATGATGGAATAGCAATTGCAAGACAAAGAAGAATACCAATTCCATTTTTTTTAATAAAATTCATTTTATAAATTCCTTTCTTTGGTTTTGTTGTAACTATAGAATTGTATCACTGTGCAATAATAATGTAAATAAAAATTTGATAATGCCAGGATAAATAATAGGCTTGACATAATCGTGAATAAGTGGCAATGTTAAAATTAACGAGTGGTAGCTAGGTAAAAGGCTTTTGCAGCAAGAGCACATTGAACCATCATCGGTTTCAGGTAATCTCCGGCTTTGGCAATTCAGACGGACTTTTTCTTTCCGGCAGATTCGTTGTTAGCAGGCGAAAGCCCACACCATGAGCATAAATGTTTTGCATCATCAAAAATGTTCATATCAACGCCTGTTTCTGCAAGAACAATCGTGGAGCTTAACTCCGTTATACCGGGCATGGTGCTGACAAACCCCACAAACTCGTAATAAGGTTTGATACGGACATAGAGTTCCACCTCGGTCTGGGTAATCATATCGTCAAGATATCAATACTTTCCTGTGGATTCCATACAAACATGATAGCAATTATTCTCGATAAGCCAGTTGTGAAACCTTGCGACTGAATAAATATGGTTTATTACCAATGATAAGAGTCCGGGCTCAATGTCCCACTTGTTTGTGCCTTGAGCGAAGCGAAAGGAATGATAAAAACTATGAAAAATGTAAATCAACTGATTGGCTGCTGGGGCTGGACTGCGAAAAATGCGATGCCCGTATCGCAACGCTCACAAACGACAATGCCCTGCGCGAGAAAACCGCCGCCCTGTGGACAAAACTCAATGTGGTAACGATTACGCCGGAAATGATAAACTGCATCGGCTGCTGCATAGAGGGTGCAAAAACGCCCTTCTGTGATAAGCTCTGCCCCGTACATAACTGTGTCCGGGAAAAGGGACTGGATACCTGTGCAGACTGCGGGCAGATGGATGGATGTCCGACGCTGGGGCAAATCGCCGTAAACAGCCCGTTTGTTTTGGAAAACCTGAAATAAAAATTTTCAGGGGACATACTATGTTTTATACTATTCAGGTTGCAAAGCGGTCTGCTACACGAACAAAACGGTTATTCGAGTTACCAGAGAAGCCAAGAACGCGCGCGAGAGTATCACTTTACGAAGTTGGAGATTGGTGGCTACAGATGGTATTCCAACTGAAAAAATATAATGCGCCTTTAAGAGATCAGGAGAAAAGATTATGATAAAAGTTTTATTCGTTTGCCACGGCAATATTTGCCGCAGCCCAATGGCTGAATTTATTTTTAAAGAAATGGTCAAAAAACATGGTTTGGAAGATCAATTTTTAATTAAGTCAGCAGCAACTAGTACAGAGGAAATTTGGAATGGAATCGGAAATCCAGTATATCCGCCAGCTAAAAAGGAGTTAGCTCGTCATGGAATTTCTTGCGACAAAAAGAGGGCAGTACAGATGTGTCGTGCAGATTACGAAAAATATGAATATTTGATCGGTATGGACGACCAAAATATTTCTAATATGATTCGTATCGCAGGCGGTGATCCTGCGCACAAAATCTACAAACTTCTTATGTTTGCAAATGATCCAGGTGATATTGCAGATCCATGGTACACGGGTGAGTTTGGGCGCACATATGAAGATATTGTCAGAGGCTGTGAGGGGCTGCTTAAACATTTGGTTGAGAAATAAAGAAAAGGCTATGTTGTGTACAATTATAGAAAAATCCTATAACAGGTTATTTTGTTTTCAGATTGGACAAAAGATATTTCGCAAAGTATCATAAAAGAGAAAAAGAAAAGGAAAGGTATGGTACGCGAAATGAAAAACAGCATACGGGAAGCGCTTGTTAAGTCGCTTCCTATTTTTTTTAGCTATATCTGTGTGGCATTTGGATATGGACTTTTGATGCAAAAAGCAGGTTTTGCTTGGTACTATGCATTATTCACGAGTTTTATTATATATACAGGTGCATTCCAGTTTGTATTAATCACATTTCTAAAGAGTGGTGCATCAATTATTACGATTGCGCTTACGGCATTCCTTATGAATAGCCGTCAAAGTTTTTACAGCCTGACATTTTTGCAAGACTTTAAAGCAATGGGCAAGGCAAAATGGTATATGATACATACGATGACAGATGAAACGTATGCAGTAAATTGTACGCTTTCACCAGAAGATCCAAATCGTAGACAGGTAATGTTTTTTGTCGCATTGTTTTCTCGAATTTACTGGATGGCAGGAACAATACTTGGAGGTTTATTTGGTCAGCTGTTAGGTCAGATTCCAGATGGCATCGATTTTTGTATGACAGCTTTATTTGTTATTATTTTTATTGATCAATGGGAAAAGACAAAGAATCATGTACCAGCATTGATTGGACTTGGAACAGGAATTATTTGTCTGCTCTTTTTTGGAAAAAGCAATTTTATTTTGCCAGCATTGATTATTGCATCTGGCATTTTACTTTTATGGCAGAGAAAAGAGAAAAATGAGGTGCATGATGAGAAATCCTATTGAAATTTTTTTGATTATTATAATGTGTGCAATTATTACGTTTGGACTTCGCGCACTTCCGTTTGCTGTTTTTCGCGGAAAACGCAAGATGCCTGTGTGGTTAGAGCAGTTAGGAAAAGCACTGCCGCCGCTAATTATGGCAGTTCTGATTGTATATTGCCTAAGAGATATAACGACTGATCCAAAGCATATTGGAATCGCGCAGATGGCAGGCGTGTTAGCAACTGCAATAAGCTATAAATGGAAACATAATACGCTGCTTAGCATTATATCAGGTACAGCTGTCTATATTTGCATGATTTCAGTAATATGAGAATATAAGAAGTAGTGTAAGATAGGATAAATTTTTGCGAGATTGTCCATTGTATCTTATATTTATGTGTGATATCGTACTTTTGTACAAATGGCAGATAAATGAAAGCCAAGCTGTTACAGAAAGGACATTGGACAAGTGAAAAATATGACAACAGGAAAGCCCATGCCTTTAATTGTGGGATTTGCCGTTCCACTATTAATAGGTGGTGTGTTCCAACAGGTGTATAATCTAATTGATGTAATGATTGTGGGAAGATACCTAGGAGAGCAGGCATTAGCCGGAGTGGGCAGTACAGGCAGTCTAACTTTTTTTATGCTGTCTCTTGTAATGGGACTTTGTAATGGAGCAGGTATTTTGGTGGCGCAGTGTTTTGGTGTTGGAAATTTTTCCGATATGAGACGAGCAGTGACATCAATCATATGGATAGCAGGAATACTTACGGCTGTAGTAATGCTGATTGGCGTGTTTGCGTGTCCATTTTTTTTACGGCTTCTAAGTGTTCCAGAGGATGTAATTGACTATTCGGTAACGTATATGAGAATATTGCTTCTTTTTACTGGAGGAAGCGTAGCATACAATGGTGCATCTGCCGTGCTTAGGAGTCTTGGTGATTCCAAGACACCATTAACAGCGCTGATTATTGCATCTGTAATTAATATTTTGCTTGATCTATTATTAATCGTTGTAATTCCGTTTAAGGTGGCAGGAGCAGCAATTGCAACAGTCATTGCACAGCATGCGTCTGCTGGATATTGCTTGTTCTACCTGTACAAAAAGAGAAAAGAATTTGGCTTAGTGGGAATTTTGACTAAGCCAGATCGTGATATGACAGTAAAGATTTTTCAAATTGGTGTTCCAACTGCATTTCAATCCTGTCTGATTTCAATTGGAAGCATGAGCGTACAGCGTTTGATAAATTCTTTTGGTACATCAGTTATGGCAGGCTATACTGCAGCAGCTAAGATAGATAGTATTGCAATTCAGGTTATCACTTCACTTGGCTCTGCACTTTCTGTTTTCACAAGTCAGAATATTGGAAATCGCCAATTTAAGCGTATCAGGGAAGGTTTGCACTGCACTCTTTTTATGAGTATTGTATCAGCACTTGTTATTGCAGCAACAGCGATGCTTTGTGGGCAACAGTTGATGCGACTCTTTCTTGGAACAGATCAGTCACAAGATGCTGTGACAGTAGGTGCACAGTATTTAACTGTGATGGGAATTGCCTACCTGATTTGCGCTGTGATGCAAAGTTATCAGAACATTATTCGTGGAGCAGGTGATGCTAATACTTGTATGATAGCAGGTTTCACAGAACTAGCAGGAAGAATAACATTTGCGTATCTGCTTGCCCCACATTTAGGTGAAATGGGAATTTGGATTGCTACGCCATTATCTTGGGGCTGTGGATGTGTAGTTCCAGTTTTTCGTTACTATAGCGGGAAATGGAAGAATAAGGCATTGGTTGGCTGATTTTTTACACCTTGCAATTTCCCCATTTATATGTTACAATGGCTTCTCATGAAAAAAACACAGGAGAATAGAAAAATGGGGAATTCAGAAAGTAAAACACAAATTTTACAAAAAACATGGGTGGTATGTGCACTGGCATTAGTATGTACATTCTTGTGGGGAAGTGCTTCGCCATGTATTAAGCTTGGATATGCGTTATTCGAAATACCATCAAGCGAAACATGGACACAGATATTATTTGCAGGTATCAGATTTGTATTTGCAGGAATCCTTACGATACTGATCGGAAGCGCATTAAACCGTAAGCTTCTTCTTCCTACAAAAAGCTCAGTTCCAAGCATTGCTAAATTAGCAGTATTTCAGACAATACTCCAGTATATCTTTTTTTATATTGGACTTGCTCATAATAGTGGTGTAAAGGCATCTATTATTAATGGATCAAATACATTTTTTGTAATACTTGTATCAAGCCTTATTTTCAGACAGGAGAAGCTTAATCTTAAAAAAGTAGCAGGCTGTGTGATAGGTTTTGCCGGAGTTATAGTTGTAAGCATGAATGGTCAGAAAATAGATATGAACTTAAGTCTTATGGGTGACGGAAGTTTATTTTTATGCGCTATTTCATATGCGGTTTCATCCTGCCTTATGAAAAATTATTCTAAAAAGGATAATCCAGTTATGCTCAGCGGTTATCAGTTTATATTCGGTGGAATTGTAATGGTAATTCTTGGACTGATAATGGGTGGAAGAATAACACATGTATCAGTAAATGCAATGCTTATGCTATTTTATCTTGCATGCATTTCAGCAGTGGCATATTCTATTTGGGGAATCCTTCTTAAATATAATCCTGTATCAAAGGTTGCCATTTTTGGATTTACAAATCCAGTATTTGGTGTATTGTTATCAGCATGGTGGCTCCGTGAAGGCAGCAAGGAGCTTGGAATCAATGCACTTATAGCACTTGTACTTGTGTGCATAGGAATTAGTATTGTAAACATTAATAAAGCTGTGGAAAAATAATAATTAAAATATAGCTGGCAGATGAATGCATAAGATCTGAGGGATGATATGCATATATCTGCCAGTTTTTTTGTAAAAAAAGAATGACAATAGCGACATTTGTTGATATACTAGTTATAGTGAACGACATTTTTAGGGGAAATATATGAGATGAAATTGAAATATAAGCAAAATTTTATTTTATATAGAATAAAGGGAGGATTATTATGAGAAAATTAATTTCACTCAATGAGAACTGGTCATTGTCTTTTCCTAAAGGAGAGCGTCTGGCAGAAAAGGTTACATTACCACACACTTGGAATGCGGTGGATGGTATGGATGGCAACGGCAGTTATCTGCGCACTACAGGTGTGTATCGCTGCACATTTCTTAAGCCAGAGCAGCCGTTAGAGGGTGGTCGTGTTTATGTTGAAGTTTTGGCGGCAGCATTAGCAGCTGTTGTCAAAGTGAATGGAACAGTTGCTGTTACGCATGAGGGTGGATTCTCTGCATTTCGTGCCGATATCACAGATTTGTGTAAGGAAGGAAACAACGAGATGACAATTGAGGTTAGTAACGAAGATACGCCTTCAATGTATCCTGCTTCAGCAGACTTTACTTTTTATGGTGGCTTGTATCGCGGCGTTAATCTAATCAGTGTTCCTCATACTCATTTTGATTTGGATTACTACGGAGGTTCTGGCATCAAAGTGACACCAAAGCCAACAGAAGACGGCGGTGCAACTTTTGAAATTGAAAGTTTTGTTACTAACCAAGAGGACTGTTTTACTGTTATGTACAGCATTGAGGATGCATGTGGATGTGAGGTCGCTGCTGCTGTTCGTCCGGCAGATGATACTGCAGTGACAATCTATGTTCCGGATGCGAAGCTGTGGAGTATGGACGAGCCAAATTTGTATACAGTAGTTGCCCGTCTGCAGAAAAACAACGAGACATATGATGAAATTCATGTAAATACTGGTGTACGCAGGTATTCTGTTACATCGGATGGTGGATTTTTTATTAACAACAAGGCTGTTTCACTTCGTGGTGTATCGCGCCATCAGGACAGGCTTTATAAAGGAAATGCGCTGACTGCAGAGGAGCATGTTCAGGATGCTAAGATTATTAAGGAACTGGGGGCTAACACGATTCGTCTGGCACATTATCAGCATAGTCAGGATTTTTATGATGCTTGTGACAGACTGGGATTTGCAGTCTGGGCTGAGATTCCGTTTATCAGTGTGTTCAAATCTGGAAAAGATGCACATGAGCATTGTCGCCGTGAACTGACTGAACTGATTGTTCAAAATTATAATCATCCGTCTATTATGTTCTGGGGTATTTCAAATGAGATTCTTATTGGTGGAATTAGTCAGGAGCTGGTAGATTGCCACCATGATTTGCAGAGATTGTGTAAGGAGCTTGATCCTACTCGTCTGACAACTATTGCACATGTTAGTTTTACACCTGTTTCTGGTCCTATGCATCATATTACTGATGTGGAAAGCTACAATCACTATTTTGGATGGTATGGTGGTAAGATTGAGGACAATGCACCATGGTTAGATAAGTTCCATGCTGATAACCCAGATATTTGCATTGGTGTTTCTGAATATGGCTGTGAGGGCATTATTAATTGGCATAGCAATAAGCCTCAGTGTAAGGATTATACTGAAGAATATCAGGCACTGTATCATGAACACATGGCACAGGTGTTTGAGGATCGCCCATGGATCTGGTCAAGTCATGTCTGGAATATGTTTGATTTTGGATGTGCTGCCAGAAATGAAGGCGGAGTGCGTGGACGCAATAATAAAGGACTTGTCACGATTGACCGTAAAACGCGTAAAGACAGCTTTTACGTGTACCAGGCATATTGGAGTAAAGAGCCGATGGTACATATTGCAGGACGCCGTCATGCACAGCGCGCAGGTGAGACTACTGAGGTGAAGATTTATTCTAATCAGGATAGCGTGACTCTGTACTGCAATGGTAAAAAGGTTGGAACAAAGACGGAGCACCGTATTTTCCACTTTACGGTGACTTTGGATGAAGGAATTAATATACTGCTTGCAGTGACAGATAAGGTGAAGGATAGCATTACGCTGGAAAAGGTTGAAAAAGAACCAGACAGCTATACACTTCCAGAGTTTAATGAGCGTCAGGAGGGCGTTGCCAATTGGTTTAAGCAGATGGGAAGTCTTGATTTGAAGGCACTAATGGAATTCCCAGAGGGCTTTTATAGTGTACGCGACACTATGGAAGAAATTTCTAAAAATGAAGAAGCTTTGGAAATTACGTCAAAAGCACTCAAGCTGGCAACTAATTTTGATATTAAGCCTGGCATTGGCATGTGGGATATGTTGAAAACGATGAAGCCAGAAGCGATGACAAATATGATTTCAGGAATCCAGGATGGCTTTATCGAAAGTTTAAATGCAAGACTGATTAAGATTAAGAAGTAAAAAAATGAAAAAAGTTTTAGTAACGCTTGCTGTATTAGTCGTGAAAGTATTGTGTAAATAGAATGTAAAATATCACAATAGAAACTAGTATATAGAAAATAGGATGACAATAGATATAATTAGTGCTATACTATTTCCAGTACAAATAAGAAAAACTGGAAAACGTATAGCAGGTGTATTAGCACTCGCAGCTGCTGCGGCAGTTTATGCGGGTGCTTTTTATAATTTGCTTGAAAATATATTGGGAGGGTTTTTATATGGATCAAAATTGGTTTTATAGGGGAAATGCGCTTATTCATTCCCTGAGCGAGCAGGAGACTACAAGTCATTCTGTTGCAGTCTGGAGAATTGGACAATGCGGTGTTTTTCTGAAATATAATGGAAAAATTATTTTGATTGATCCAGTTTTGGAGCCGATTTATGGAACGGATGGTGTTTGCCGCACACATTTTGAACCTCCATTTTCAGCAGATGCTAATTTTTCTGTGGATGCTGTATTTTGTACACATAATCATCTGGATCATTTCCAGCCGGACACGATATGCAAACTGGCGGCTTCTCATCCGAATGTAAAGTTTTTTGTTCCGGCAGGGATTTTAGATGAAATTCAAGAATGTATTGCATCATTTGCTGATCGTGTGACGGGGATACGGCAAGGACAGCAGCTGGAATTATTTCAAAATATTTCAGTGACTGCGGTAGCAGTTCCACATGATGTGTATCGTGCTGATGCAAATGGTAATGAAAAAGCACTTGGCTATGTTTTTTATATGGGAGATACTACGATTCTTCATTGCGGAGATGCAGTTGCAACAGACCGTCTTGTTAGAGATGTTTGCAAGGCAGGTCCTATTCATCTTGCTTTTTTGCCAATCAATGGCAGAGATTGGGTTAGAGAGTCACGTGATATTATTGGTAATATGACACCTCAAGAGGCGGCTCTTTTTGCAAAAGAGATTGATTGTACAACTGTTATTCCAACGCATTATGATATGATGCGCGGCAATGAAGAAAATCCTTTATTGTTTGCTTATTATATGGAGCATACGCAGCCAAATCGCGCATGGCATATTTTAAGAAATGGTGAGCCATATTTGTATACACAGTGATAATTGGTAGGAGAAGATAATGACAGGGAATAAAGAAGCATATTTTTATTTGGCAAGCAGTTTGGAAAAAATATTTCCAGATACGGACTGTGTGAAGAAAAACGATCAACACACAATTTCAATTTTTAAAGGAGAGCTTCCAGCATTTTTGCTTGTATATGGAAGCAGCAGTAATTACGATGGCGAAAGGAAACATTTTGCAGAAGGCTTTACTTATGAGATAAAGGGCAGCCCATCACCTGTGCGTGTGCGTGATGTGGAGCTTGTACCTAGCGCTTTTCCATGTTATGAGCAGACGGACGAGTGGTATTTAAAGAGTCAGCCGGGATTATTTCCTGATCTTTTATGCCCACGTGAAACAAATTTTGTTCGTTTGATTCCTGGACAAACACGTTCACTCTGGATTGATTTTTTAGATACATCTGCAATTGTACCTGGCACATATCAGATTGATATTTTAATATATGGAAAGGATGAAAAAGAACCTTATCAGATATTGACAGTGAATTTAAATGTGTTGGATAAAGTGCTTTCAGAACAAACGCTTATTCACACTGAATGGTTTCACGCAGACTGTCTGGCTGATTATTATCATATTCCTGTATTTTCAGAAAAGCATTGGGAGATAATGGAAGCACAGATTGCGCTTGCAGGAAAAGAGCTTGGAATCAATATGTTGCTGACACCTATTTTTACACCGCCTCTTGATACTGCAGTAGGTGGGGAGCGTACAACAGTGCAGCTTATAGATATTTTGCAGGATGCAGATGGATCTTACAAGTTTGATTGGTCAAGATTAAAACGTTGGTGTGATCTTTGCCTAAGAAATGGAATAAAGTATCTTGAAATACCGCATTTGTTTACACAGTGGGGTGCGAAAGCAGCACCAAAGATTGTTGTAACAGTAGATGGAAAGAACGTAAAAAAGTTCGGATGGCATACATCGGCACTAGATTCCTCGTATCAGAGTTTCTTAAAGCATTTTTTGCCAGAGCTTCAAAGTAGATTGATTGAGTTTGGATATGATAGGGATCATGTTTTTTTCCATATCTCAGATGAACCAGGAATGGATTGTCTGGAAAGCTATAAGGAGGCACGAGAGAGTGTAAAGGAAAGCCTGAAGGGATGGCAGGTAGTTGATGCACTTAGCGAGTATTCTTTCTATGAAAAAGGAATTGTTCAGCATCCGATTGTGTCAAGCAATCATATAAGTGTCTTTTTAAAGAATAAGGTGCCGCAGCCATGGGTGTATTATTGCTGTGGGCAGTCTGTTACAGTACCGAATCGCTTCTTTGCAATGCCAAGCTGGCGAAATCGTATTATGGGAGTATTGATGTATCTTCATGGAATTAAGGGATTTTTACACTGGGGCTTTAATTTCTACAATTCGCAGTATTCGATTTCGCATATTGATCCATTTTTTAACACACATGCAAGTTATGCGTTTCCATCTGGTGATGCATTTTTGGTTTATCCAGGTCCAGATGAAAAACCGATGTCATCTATTCGTGCACAGGTGCAGCGTGAGGCTCTTGATGATTTAAATGCACTTACTACATTAGAATCGGTGGTTGGCAGAGAACGTGTTGTTGCACTGATCATGGAGAATGTTGAGGAACCGTTTGATTTTGAACATTATCCTCACTTGGCAGATTATATTTTGCAGCTTCGTGAGCGTATGGCAGAGCTCTTTATACAGGAAGGACAAAAAAACTAAGTTTAGAGTATACCTAATGAAAAAAGAAAGGAATATGATATATTTTATTTTAGGTTTTGAATAATGAATGCTACAGATATGACAAAGGGAAAACCAATGAAGCTGCTGTTTTTGTTTTCTCTTCCTTTGATGTTTGGCAATGTTTTTCAGCAGCTTTATACAGTAGTGGATACGATGATTGTAGGTCAGACGCTTGGTGTTTCTGCGTTGGCAGCACTGGGCGCTGCAGAGGCTCTAGGCTGGATGAGCCTTGGCAGTATCCAGGGATTGACACAGGGATTTTCCATTCGTATGGCACAGCAGTTTGGAGCGAAGGATGAGGATGGACTTCATCAGGCGGTTGGACACAGTATTGTGCTTTCAGCATTGCTTGCAGTTTTGCTTACTATAGTATTTCAGGCAGCTGTTTGTCCAGTACTTGCTATTTTACAAACACCAGAGGATATTAAGCCAGATACGATTTTATATCTTCGTATTTTGTTTACTGGTATTCCCATTGTTGTTGCATATAATTTATTAGCATCTATGCTGCGCGCAATTGGAGACAGTAAGACACCTCTTATTGCAACAGCCATTGCTGCAGCCAGCAATATTGTATTAGATTTGCTTTTTGTATGTGTGTTTGGATGGGGAATTGCAGGGGCAGCCGAAGCGACACTTATTGCTCAGTTTATTTCCGTAGGATATTGCTTCTTTACAATAAGAAAGCTTACGCTCTTACATCCAAGAAGGAAAGATTTGCGCTTGGAAATTGAATTGTCAGGCAAGCTGATGCTTCTTGGTCTTCCGATGGCTTTCCAAAATTTTATTATTGCCATTGGATCTATGATTGTACAGCGTTTGATTAATTCGTTTGGTGTTATTTTTATTGCAGGATTTACGGCAACGAATAAGCTGTATGGAGTATTAGAAATAGCGGCCACCTCATATGGCTTTGCCATGGTTACTTACACAGGACAAAATCTTGGTGCAAATCAGCCTAAACGCATTCGTGAAGGTTTAAAGGCAGGTGTAATTATTGCACTTATTACCTCGACAGTTTTAGGCGTCATTTTGATTCTTTTAGGAAAACCATTGCTGTCGTTGTTTATTTCAGGTACGGAAGAAGAAATTTCACAGACACTTGCGATTGCATATCATTATCTTTCTATTATGAGTGTATGCCTGCCAATTCTTTATATTTTGTACGTATTTCGTTCTACTCTGCAGGGATTAGGTGATACAGTAAGTCCTATGCTGTCTGGTATAGCAGAGTTTGTAATGAGAACTGGGTGTGTGCTTCTTCTTCCTTTATGGCTCGGGGCAGAGGGTATTTTCTATGCAGAGGTTCTTGCATGGACAGGTGCAGATCTTGTATTGATTCCAAGCTGCATCTGGGCACTGAAAAAGGATCAGTAATTTTTATATTGAAAAATAGGGGAATAATAAAAATGAAAAAATTAAATTATATTGCGCTGCTCCCTATAGGAGTGTTTTTGGTTTTATATCTTGGACTAGGAATTTTATTTGAATATGTTATGGAAATTCCAATGGGATTTGATAATGTACCAATTGTGGTGGCATTTTTGGCAGCAATTCTTACGGCATGTCTGCAAAATCCGAAGCTACACTTTGATCAGAAGCTTGAAGTAATGGCGCAGGGAGTTGGCGATAAGAATATCATTACGATGCTCTTGATTTTCTTGGCAGCAGGGTCTTTCGTAGGAATTGTAGGAAGAAGCAGTGCAGAAAGTGTTGCCTATTGTATGCTGTCATTGATTCCGGCACGTTTTTCAGTAGCTGTTCTATTTGTAGTAGCTTGTTTTGTATCAGTTGCCATGGGAACATCAGTAGGTACAATTACGCTTCTTGTTCCAATTGCAGCTGCTGTATCTAAGGCATCAGGTTTTGATTTACCGTTTTGCATTGGATCTGTTATGGGAGGAGCTATGTTTGGCGACAATTTGTCCTTTATTTCAGACACAACGATTGCTGCGTGCAATGGTCAGGGATGTAAGATGAAGGATAAATTTAGAGAAAATTTTGGAATTGCAATGCCAGCGGCAGTAGCAACGCTGATTGTGATTTTAATCTTGTCATTCCAGACGACAATCAAGGGACATGTGAGCCAGCCATATAATTTAATTCAGGTTATACCATATGTGCTTGTATTGATAGGCGGTGTGGTTGGAATTAACGTATTTTTAGTTTTGCTTATTGGAATTGGATCAGGTGCATTGATTATGCTGATTGGCGGCTATGTGGAGCCAGTGGAGATGCTCGTACGCATGGGAAATGGTGTTTCTGGAATGTTTGAAACATGTATGGTTGCGATTCTGGTGGCGGCAATGTGTGCGCTAATAAGAGAATATGGCGGATTCGAGGCTCTTTTAGGAATTATTAGAAAGGCATTTAAAGGAAGAAGAGGCGGTCAGTTTGGAATGGGACTTTTAGTTGGTGCTATGGATATTGCAACAGCCAATAATACAGTTGCAATTGTAATGGCTAATCCAATCGCAAAGGAAATGGCAGCCGAATATGGAATTACACCGAAAAAGGCAGCTTCTATTTTGGATACGTTTTCCTGTATTTTTCAGGGTGTAATACCATATGGTGCACAGATGCTTGTTGCTATTTCAGCAGTCAATGAGCTTGGAAGTCAGATTTCTGCTTTTCAGGTTATGCCAAGGCTGTATTATCCAATGTTTCTTTTAATCAGTTCTCTGATTGCCATTGTTGGTGTAAAGGGACGCAGACGTCGTTACAGAAAATAAGGTAATTAAGAAAGAGGAAGCATAATGGATTTTTTATCCTTTAGAGAAGAAGTTACAAAATACATTTTTGCAGAAGATGTGCTGCAAAAGGCTGATATAATATTGATTCCAGGAAATGCATATCCGCAAAATGCTGAGCGTGCGGCAGCATTATACAGACAAGGCTATGCACCGTATATTTTGCCAAGCGGAAAATATAGTACATTAGTCGGACATTTTGCAGGTGTTTGTGAAAAAGCAGATCGCTATAATAAGGAGTACAAGACAGAGTGGGAATTTTTAAAAGATGTTCTTGTTCAAAATGGCGTGGATGAATCAGCAATTTTAAAAGAGGATCAGGCAACCTTCACATGGGAGAATGCTAAAAATTCAAGAATTGTCACAGATCAAAATAAACTAGTGATACAAAAGGCTATTTTGTGCTGCCGCAATGTACATGCAAGAAGAAGTCTTATGTATTATCAAAAATCTTTTCCAGAAGCGAAAATATTTGTAAGCCCGTCAGTGATTGGAAATATTACAAAAGAAAACTGGTATACAACGAAAGATGGAATTGATGCAGTAAACGCAGAACTTTCCAGAATCTTATATCAGTTTTCACTTCTCGTATAAAAAAAAGCCTGCTAGTTTTTGGCTAGCAGGCTTTTTTTTGTTTATTAATCGCGAATTACCGGAAAATAGATTTGATAAGGTTCATATCCAATGTCGTAGATAGGGATGAAACGAATACCTGTTTCCTGATAGCGTGTGCGGAATGTGCGCTTCCAGTTTCCCCATTCACGTTCATTATCATGAAGTAAAAGTGTTTGAAGCTCATGACCGTGTGTGTGAAGCGAGTGCTCTTCACTGCAAAGACCGGCAAGCGCGATTGGTCCAAAACGAAATGCAATAAGATCTGGGTCATCGTCTGCAGCGACTGCAGTGATGCAAAGAGGAAGAATAAGGCGAAGTTCATCACCATTTTTCCAGTTGCGCTGAATGGTAAGAAATCCGTCTTTTGCATCAACAGGCAGTTGTTTGCCGTTAAGTTCAAAGCAGACATCTTGAAATACGGCTGGATTTCCAGCGTAGGAATCGGTGCGTGCACATGCCCAATCTGGAATGCGAAGTTTTAATGAAAAATCAGCGCAAGGGGAATCCATTTCAATGCGCATGCAAATTGCCATACAGTCTGGCTGAATTGGGTAACGCTGTGTGTTTTCATGAATCGCCTGTTCAGCAGAGCTTGTACTTGAAATGTGGAAGCTTCCGCTTAAGCTATCTTGCTTTTGGATTAAAGTAACATTTGTACTTCCAATTGAAAAGTGTGCAGTGGAGTCGAAATATTGAGCAGCATATAAATTTGCACCATCTTGATAGTACAGATACTGGTTATGGGCAGCATTTGCCTGTACGACAGAGCCATGACAGCAGAAGAAGTCTTGTGTTTTGGAAGCCCATCCCTTGCGTGATCCAGCGCGCATTGGAAGAAAATATGTAAGAAGACCTTCTGATGGATAAGAAGATATCTGACCATTTGGAAGATCCTCCTTCCAATAGGCTTGCGCAAGGATGCCATTGTACAGATTTTTTTCGATATAATCCAGATAGGAAACATCGCCAGTCCAAGTAAAAAGAATGTTTGCAAGACGAATCATATTGTACACACTGCAGTGCTCTTGATTTCGTTCTCCAAGGCGCGATGCCTGGCGATGCTTTGGTGTCCAAATTTCACCGTTTGTCTGACCTCCGGTAACGAAATAGCCACGATCTGTAACAGCACATTTCCAGTAAGCAAGCACAATATCACGATAACGTGTAATTTTAGTTGCTTCATAAACGGCGGCACAGCCGATGATTTCTGGTATAGTTGTATTGGCATGCATATTTGTTAGTACGTCTTCTCCAGCTAAAAGAGGATCAAATAGGCGATGACGGTCATAACGCTCAATTAAGGTTAGATACATGTTGTCCTTTGTAATATCATAAAGCTGAGCCCATATTTCAAGCATTCCACCAGTTTCAAAATCAAGAATGTCATCAAGCTGTTCTCTTGTACGATTGTCTGTGTAACGAAGAAACCATTTGGAAAAATCAATTGCAATGGTGAGGGCTTCCTCATTTTTTGCATATAGATACATGTCAATAAGTCCCATAAAAGTTTTATGTACGTTATAGTGAGGGGCCCAAACCTGCTTTTTGATAGCAATCCAGTGAAAATATTTTTCTGGAATAGAAGCAGCCCATTCGCCGCCATTATCAAGCTGACAAAGACGAAGCTCATGAACAATTTCATTTGCTTTGCCAAGCAAAGCCTGATTGCCGGTTTCATCATAGTGAATGGCAGCCGCGCTCAGCCAGTGACCAAGAAAGTGGCCACGCAGCTGACAGGAGGGATCTTCCCAGCCGCCATGCTTGAGTTTTTTGCTTCCAAAATTTTGATAACGGCCGGCCTCTTGCGTAAAATTTTGCAGCAGAGCATCGCTTTCTAACTCCATCAGATAGTCCATATTTTGCTGCTCTTTGTTAAGTAATAATTGGTCATGCAGTGTGACATCAAGTCCTGATAATTGTTTCATTATAATTATAATATCCTTTCTGGCAAATGCCTTTACGTTTTTATTTACTTATAGTATAATCGGAAATGAAATAAATAAAATGAAATTTATTCGGTATTTTTTATAAAATAATCGCATATAAAATTGTGTTTCGCGAATATATTTGAAGATTGGGGAGTGCAAAGCACGTAGCAATCCGGTATCAAACATCATAGTATGAAAGGAATAATATATGGAAAGCGAGTTACAAAAAAAACAGCTGCTTTTGGCAGCAGATGAAATGCCATTGCTTAGGGAATGTGCTTTTTTTAAAAGTGAAGATGGTTTTGTGCATCCTAATCGTGTATTAGATTTTGATGTGCTTATTTACGTTGTGAGTGGATCAGTGCAGGTTGTTGAGGATGATCAGGAATATTGTATTTTGCCAGGAGAATTATTATTTCTTAAACATGGTTGTCATCATTATGGAACGAAGAGAAATCCACCTATGACAAGCTGGTATTATTTTCACTTTTATCTTCCGGAAATTACGGCACAGACAAGATTTGATCCTTTTGAAAGTTTTACATATGCCCGCAGTTTAAACAAGGAAAATCATAGCTTTTTTTATCAATTGCCAAAGAAGATGAAACTGGAATCTTATTCAAATATAGCTCAGATGCAGGAAATTTGTGATTTATTTGAAAAGCGAAATCCACTGGAAAGATTATTGCAAAACACAATGCTTTGCAGCCTTTTATTGAATCTGTACCATGATAGTGAATCAGACAGAAAAGTAGCCCTAAGCAGACAAAGAACAGATCAGATGATTGCGTATCTGCAAAAACATTGTGAAGAGAAATTTTCTTCAGTTGACATTGAGACATATATGGGATTGTCATATAAGCATTTGAATGATGTATTTAAGAAAGAAACAGGAATGACACTTCAGAAATATCATTGTCAAATGCGCATGGAACGAGCAGCGAGACTGCTGCAGCAGACAGACTTAACTGTCACGCAGATTAGCGAAAGACTAGGCTTCGATGAAGTATTTTATTTTAGTAATGTTTTTAAAAAACAGATGAAGCTTTCGCCTATGAGCTATAGAAAAAAATGTGTAAGAATTTAAAAAATGCCTTGACATGGTGTATATTATAATATACAATAAAGTTAGGAGGAATTAACGATGAATGAGAACAATATTCAAATAGAACAGCAGTCAGGAATAGAGCAGCAGTCAGAAGCACAGGCAAAGCGATTACTGGCATATTACAGCTACTTGAGAAAAAGTCAAAAAATGACTCAATCAGAATTAGAGCGCATTACTGGATTGTCAAGAATCGCAATTAACCGCTGTGAAAATGGAAAATTGATGCCGACGATTCGCTCCATGAATAAACTATTGGCACCACTTGGATATCAGCTTGGCATTGTGTCGCTTGATGAATCAGACAGTGGGGATTATAATGAAGAAATAAATGAACGGCAGAGCGAGAAAAACGAGTTGGAAATCACGTATTTCACTGAGCTGGCAAAAGAGGAAGAGAGGTTCAGTAAGAAAAAGGCGGCAGAGCTGTTCAAAAACAAACTATTGGATACACTAGAGCCTGGCAGCTACGGTGCACTGCAGACCATTCATAAACATCTTTTTAGTGATATTTATGAGTTTGCCGGTCAGACACGAACAGTGAATTTTGCAAAAGGGAATTTACGATTTGTACCTGCTATGTATTTGGATGCGGCACTTGAAAGCATCGAGAAGATGCCACAGTCCACATTTGATGAGATTGTAGAAAAATATGTGGAGATGAATATTGCACATCCTTTTCAGAAAGGAAATGGACGAAGCATTCGTATCTGGCTGGATCAAATATTAAAAAAAGAGCTTGGAAAGGTTATTGACTGGAGTTTAGTTGATAAAGAAGAGTATTTGACAGCGATGAAGGTAAGTCCAATTAAAGATGTGGAAATCAAAATGCTCCTAAAAGCTGCATTGACAGATAAGATTAATAACAAAAAAATATTTATGAAAGGTGTTGACCAAAGCTATAGCTATGATGGCTACAGCAGCTATAAAACAAAGGAGTTTGCCCCTAAAACCTGTACAAAAGCAAAAACAAAAATACAGGAAGTGAGGGAACAGGATGAAGAAATGGAGCAATAAAAAAGCAGAATGGCTGTTAGTAATGTTAGCTGTATCACTAACGGCATCTGCTTCATGGACGATTACAGCAGAAGAAAAAAGCGAAGCTATAGATCGATATATTATAGTTGAACTAGAGACTCTTACTGCGCCAAACGTTGATGCAGAAGAGATGGAATTATCATCAGAATCAGAGCAGTCAACAGAAGAAACAGTTGAAGTAGAGTCTGAGCCTGAAGTTGTGCTGTTTTCACTTCAGGATAGCCTGGATTCAGAAGAGTACAGTGTAACCGGGATCAGCGTGGATGAACCCATCATTGCCCAGCTTCTGGAACAAACAGCGGACTATCAGAACTATGATACCATTGCCTTGTATGATATTACTTCTTATCAGCAGACAACTGATGAGCCATATGACTTTAATCTCCAGATTCCAGAGGATGCGGATATTACATTGTATCAGACAGTGGATGGGCAGCTTCAGGAAAGTACTCTGGATGTAATGTGTACAGAGGATGAGTATAATCGTCTGCCGTTAGTCAGTTACCGGTCCGAGACGAATCACTGGTTGGTATTTTATCTGGGAGCAAAACAGACTGATGAAGCAGTATCAAATTCTGATACAGAAATAGCAGCCCAAGAGACAGAAAGTGCAGCAGAATCACTCGAAGGAAAGAGTAAGCCAGATTCTGAAGAAAAAGAAAATACAAAAGCACCGGAGACTAAGTCGGCTATACCGACTACGGTTGCTCCGACAACAAGCACACCAACGACAAGCCCGAGTAAGACAGCGCCAACCAAAGTATCTGAAACACAGCCGCAGACAACAGCACATACACATGCATGGGTTCCAGTGACATCTGTTGTCCATCATGATGCAACGTATAAGACTGTGTGGGTGCAGGACTTTGCAGCATGGGACGAGACAGTGATCACAAAAGCGGCATGGGATGAGCAGGTACTGGTTCAGGACGCATATGATGAAAATGTGATGATTTCAGATGCGTATGATGAGCCGATTTATGCATGGGTTGGAATTTGCAATGAGTGTGGTCATAAGTTTTTAGATCCAAATGAAGATATTGATGTTCATATGGGTGCTGGCTGTTGGTCAAGCTGGCATGATGAATGGATGCAGGTTGGAACAACGCACCATGATGCTGTTTACCAAACAGTTCATCACGAGGCAACATATCAAACAGTTCATCACGAGGCAGAGACAACAATAGTCCATCATGATGCAACAGGTCACAACGAACAGGCAGTTGATCAGGCAGCATGGGATGAGACAGTAATTACTGGTTATACCTGCTCTGGCTGCGGAGCAGCAAAATGACAGTAATATATCAAGATACCAGAGTCAAAAAGTAAAAAATCCGATGCAAGAGGATTTTTGATATTAATAAATAAGTAACAATACATAAGAAAAAGCATCTGCATAACTTCTGAAAATAACAGGATTTATTGTTGGTGCTTTTTTCATGCTCTTTTTTACACTGTGTCCGTTTTGGACACGCGATAAAACACAGAATACTGTGAAAAGGTTGTGGCAGAAATGCCATGACCTTTTTTCGTGGAAGAAACAGAAAGGAAAACAGTTATGGATCGTCTAAGAGGACCGCCTGTTTTAAAGGCAGGCAATAAGCAACAAACAGATCCTGTCAGATTTTATGACGGGATTTCCCATAAGAAAGGCATGACGATGAATTTAAAAAATAAAAAAGGAAAGAGATTGACTTCTACACTGATGGCAGTACTTATGAGCGTATCGACAACGCTGACACCGGTAAACACCATGGCATCAGAGCTTGAGACATCGTCCGCGGCAGTCGAAAGCACGCTTGAGGAAACAACTGCAGAGACACAGGTGCAGACTGTATCGGAAACGTCAGTAAGTAAGACGCAGGAACAGGCAGCATCAGAGACGGCAGCCAGTGAAGCACAGACGTCGGCATCAGAAATGCAGCCGGTGCCTGAAACGACAGAAGAAGTTTGTACAGAAGAAGTCCAGACCTCTGGAGAGGGTGCAGAAGAAACATCTGCAAATGAAACACGTGGACCGGATGACGAGGAAACAGCAGAGACTGCCCAGATCGAAACAGAAGTTGAGACCATGGCTGAGTCCGAAGCTGAGTCTACAAGTGAAATCGAAACTGAAGGCAGCACCGAGGTTGAGAAAGCTGATCCGTTTGCAGCATTAGATCCGTCTGCCGGATTTACTGAGGAAGCTCTTGCAGCAATTGATTTTTCCAGTAAGAGACTTTTGATAGCCGCAGACCCAGACGTGATCATTGATCCAGAGCATGTTCTTTCAAGTTATGCAGGCGTTTACCTGATGCAGTATGAAACTGAAAGTCAGGCAAAGTATGCATATGCATACTACTACGGAAAGTCAGAATTTGTTGATGTTGATACCGTCATTTCCGTAGCAGACGGAGATAACAGTGCGAATGCAGCAGCTCCTATGGCTGTCAACGAAAACCCAATTGCTGAACTGCATGAAGCAGTTGCCGGAAATCCGGTAAAGGCTGCAGGTGCAGTTGCTGTTATTGATACAGGTGTGAATGGCGTGGCAAATGTCACGGAGTCTGTTTCCATGATCGGTGACAACACAGCAGATGAAAACGGACACGGTACAAAAATGGCACAGCTGATTGCAGAGCAGAATCCGGATGTATCCATTCTTTCCATCAAGGCATTAGGTGCTGATGGAACGGGAGATGTGTCTGCCGTATATGCAGCAATCCAGTATGCGATAGACAAGAAGGTTTCCGTAATCAACCTGTCCATGTCAGCAGTAGGAACAGCCGAGAATGCAGCATTAACGTCAATAATTGATGCAGCTGTAGAGGCAGGCATCGCGGTTGTCGGCGCAGCCGGAAACAAGGGAATGGATGTATGTTTCTTTGTACCAGGAAATATCGAGAGTGCTTATATCATAGGCGCAGCCGATGAGAATGGTGCAAGAATTACATCTTCCAACTATGGTTCGACGGTTGACTTTAACGTAGTGACAGACTCCACGTCAGAGGCAGCTGCGAAGTTTTCTGGTTATTATACATTAAACGGGGCAGTAGCGGATGAGAAGCTGGTATTCCCGACCGATTATGTGAAGGAAGAGAAGATTGACTACAATGGCCCAATCATTAAACATCAGATTTCTTTCTACAACTATCAGGGCAGCCGTGATGATCTTGTATGGATTAGTGAGAAACTAATGAAAACAGAGATTGATGACGAGTATATTACTGCGCGCATTGGTTTCGCGGAGGATGCACAGGCAGTAAGCGGGCTGGATATTTATGTCGATTTTATGAGTATCGATAGCGAGCATGCAATTACGGATGAGTGTACGGTTGATCTTACAAACATGATTGTAAAGATTCCGGCATCGTATAAGGATTCCAATCTTACGATTCGCTGGTACATGCCGAATGCATCTTATCAGTATTGTTATGATACGGATGAAAAATATATGATTTCCAACACACCTGAGAAATTTAAGGTGGCATATAACGCAGTTGGAGGGTTAACACTTAAGACTGCGCAGGATTATGTTAACGGAACGTATAAGCAGGGACGTACATTTACGCATACTGCGGATTCTATGAACCATTGTTATGTGAATTATTCTACTGATGGTATTAAAGTAGGTGATTACTATACCATTACAAGTGGATATATCGCTAGCGTGGAGGAGAAGCCAGGAATCTATACGACACGAGGTGAAATTGCTTCCATGTTTGGTCCGAATGCATTGAATAATATTACGGAGGCAGGATATGCTTCAACGCAGGCATTCCTGGTTCATTTTAATTCTGTTACACGGGATTATGACAGTGCAGATGTTTCCGGCTGGTTTAACACGGTTGGCGGTAAGTCGGAAATCGCACCGGGTATTATCCGTTCTGATATTGATAATATTCAATATACAAGAACTGATGGAACTACATATTATACAACCGAGGAAGTTTCTGCTTCTTTGGGATGGGTGTTTGGTACATGTGCAAACAATGAGGTTGGTGGTCAGTGCCCAACCTTTGAGCCGGGTGGAAAGATCATATGTACAAGTAAGGATGCAGATGGCACAGCCTACTTCTTCTACTATTGTCGTTCGCTAAGAGCGCAGTGGGCAGGTGGTTCATTCTCTATAACTCCCGTATTTCCAAAGACAGGATATCTTAGAATCCACAAGACATCATCGGATCCGGCACTGACAGATGGAAACAGCTGCTATAACTTTACCAATATCACTTACAAGATTTACAGTGACAGTTCCTGTACAACAGAAGTACAGACCCTGTATCTGGATCAGGATGGATATTCTCAGTCTGTTGAACTGACCGAGGGAACCTATTACATTAAGGAAACGGATGCGGTAAATTCCGGTTATGCACTGGATACAAATGTTTATACGGTAACCGTAACGGCAGGAACCACTTTTGATGCTCCACAGACTTGGAGTACGAAGGATGCTCCGCTTAATGACCCGTTGGGTATTGTTATAAACAAGATCAATAGCGATGGAACTACGGCAGCTGACTTATCTGGAGCTGAGTATACGATTACTTATTATCCGAAGCAGTATACTAGTGTAGCAGAAATTGCAGCAGACACAGATCCAGAGGTAAAGCCAACTGTATGGGTAATTCAGACAAAAAAACATTCAGATGGAAGCTATTATGCTTCCTTAAGAGACGAGTGTATTGTTCCAAATAGTAATAGTGCAGGTGCAGTTTTTGGAAAAAACCATACTGGAACTTACGTTATTCCACTTGGAACCATCACTGTTGAAGAAACAAAAGCACCGGAAGGCTTTACAAAAGATGGAGCTATTGTAAGCAGTGCAAAAACTGGTGCAACGATTTCCGGGACTAATAACGTATATTTATTCCAGTTTGTTGACGAGAACTCGGCAGTATATTTAAAGAGCGGCAATGCTCTTTCAACTTCTCTGGATGATGAGACTGCCGTAGCCTTAACATACGCAGAGCGCCAGATTAACGGTTCACCTAAGATGGAAAAGCATGACTTCGAGTTAAACAAGAAGGCAGCCATGGGCGGAACAAACTTTGAGGGAATCTCTTTTGAGATTTACTGTTTGGATGATTCCGTTGTCATCGGAAATGACACTTATACAAAGGGACAGATAATTACCACTGTGACTTCTGATGAAGAAGGAAACATTGATGTGGGTATGCAGTTTCCTGTCGGTCACTATGCAGTGCGCGAAAAGGCAGCAAACAATTACTACACAATGACAACCGGTCAGATCCATTATTTCAACGTAGTTGAGTATCAGGGCGGAGCATTTATCCAGTATGAGCCAGATACAAATGCAGTTACCTTTATGGATCGCGTTGTACGTGGAGATCTGTCATTCGTAAAGAAAAATTCCGACACGGATGAAGCACTTGCTTATATCCCGTTCAGGATTACAAATAATACAACAGGCGAAACACATTACATCTTAACTGATGCGAATGGAAATTTCACTTCCGCAACTGGAAAGACCACAAATACCAATGCAAACGATGATGTTCTTTCAAAGTATGGTGATAAGGATGTTGTTCCGCAGAGCGTAATTGACTCTCTGGCAAAGGATGCAGGACTTTGGTTTGGTATGGGAAGTGAAGAAACCATGACAGCTGCAAATGATTCTTACGGTGCATTTGTATATGGCACTTATATCATCACCGAGTTAAAGACCGAAGCAACCAGAAGCATGAAGATGTATACCAGCACCTTCACAATCGACACTGACGGAAAAGTTCTTGATCTTGGAACAGTCAACAACGTTCCGATGAGAATTAAAACAACACTGGTTGACGTAAATGGAGAACATTTCACCGAAGCAACGAGTACAGTGACATTGACTGACCATGTAGCATACAAAAATCTGGATACGGACAAGACATATACGCTGACAGGAACCTTGTATGTGAAGGATGGAGATGCACTGACAGAATTGATGATAGAAACGGTTGACTTTCAGCCAACCGAAACAAGCGACACACAGGATGTTACATTCACATTCGATGCATCTGAGCTTGTTGGAAAGTCAGTAGTTGCATTTGAGGAACTTTCATTAAATGGAGAGTTTTGTGCAGAACATAAGGACAAGGACGATGAAAACCAGATCGTTACATTCCCTGGTATTCAGACAACGGCACGCGATAATGTAACCGAGGATCATGTATCCAATGCAACAGATTCCATCACAATCGTGGATACGGTAGCTTATACAGGTCTTAAAAAAGGAGATACCTACACAGTTACGGGAATACTGATGGATGCAGATACAGGTGAGACTGCTCTTGATGATGACGGCAATACAATTACCGCATCTAAGGAATTTACGGCACCGTCTACTGAGGGAAACATTGATATCGCCTTTACATTTGCAGGTGTATTATTAGCAGGAAAGACACTCGTTGCATTTGAGGATATTTCCTATGAGGGAAGAAGATATGCCGTTCATGCGGATATCAATGATAAGAATCAGACTGTTTACATTCCAAAGATCCACACCAAGGCTCTGGATGCAAATACCGGATTAAATCAGGTACTTGCAGATAGCAATGCAACTGTTGTGGATACCGTAACCTATACACATCTGCTTCCTGGAAAAACATATGTAATGAAGGGTGTTTTAATGACATCCGCAGGAAATGCCCTGATGGTTAACGGAAAGACCATTACTGCAAGTACTGAGTTTGTTCCGATCACACCTGACGGAACAGTAGATGTTGCTTTCAATTTTGATGCTTCAGAAATTGGTGGCCGAAAGTTAGTAGTCTATGAATACCTTGAGCTGGACGGCAATACCGTTGCCTCTCATACAGATATTTCCGATACTGACCAGACCATATATGTTCCAAAGCTCAGAACAACCATCTTTGATTCTGAAAATGGAAGTCATAACAGCGCGGCAGACGAAGATATCACTCTGATCGATACCGTGCGTTACAATGGTGTTGAAATCGGACGCAGATACACAGTAGTCGGTACCCTTGTTGATAAGGAAACCGGCAATGCACTTCTTGATGATGCAGGAAATAAGATTACTGCGTCAAATGAGTTTGTCGCTGAAAAGACAAACGGAACAATTGACGTGACCTTTAAGTTCTCAGGCAAATGCCTTGCAGGAAAGACAACTGTTGCTTTTGAGGATATGTATTCCGAGGGAAAGAAGGTGGCAGTCCATGCAGATCTCAGAGATGAAGGACAGACCGAGTACTTCCCGTCAGTACATACAACAGCAACAAGTAACGATACAGAGGATCATGTTGTCGGTGCTAACGAGAAGGTTACAATCACCGATCAGGTAGCACTTAAGGCATTGAAGCTTGGCACAGAGTATACTTTAAGCGGAACTTTAATGAATGCAAAGACAGGAAAGCCAATCATGGTAAATGGAAATACAATTACCGCAAGAAGAACTTTTACAGCCGATGCACATGAAATGACCATACCGTTAACCTACACTCTGAACGCATCAGAGCTTGCAGGAACCACAACAGTTGTATTTGAAAACCTTTATTCTGACGGCGCACTTCTTGCAGTTCATGCTGATCTTGAGGATGACGAGCAGACAGTATATATCCCAGAGATTCATACAATTGCAAAGGATCAGACAACAAAGATCAACCATACCGAAGCAAACAAGACAGCCACCATCGTTGATACTGTTTCCTATACAAATCTGCTTCCGGGCAGAGAGTATACCGTAAGCGGAACACTGATGGATAAGGAAACAGGAAAGGCTGTTCTGGCTGACGGCAAAGAGATTACGGCAAGCACCACATTCACTCCTGAAAAGTCCGAGGGAAGTGTTGATGTAATCTTTACCTTTGATGCAAGTGTTGTAGCACCTAAGACAGTTGTTGCATTTGAGACGCTTACATATAAGAAGATCCAGATCGCCGTACATGCCGATATCACAGACAAGGATCAGACAGTTTACATTCCGAAGGTATATACCACTGCAATCGCAGATGATACAAAGGATCATGTAACAGAGGCAAAGAAGGATGTAACCATTGTTGATACCGTTTCCTATGAGGGACTTGAAGTTGGACGTGAGTACACTGTAAAGGGTGTTCTTATGAATAAGGCAACAGGAAAGGCCATCACGGTAAATGGTAAGGAAGTAACCGCAGAGAGCACATTTACCGCAAAGGCACAGAAGGGAACAGTTGATGTAGCATTTACATTTGACGGATCAGCACTAGAGGATACCTTAATTGTTGTATTTGAGACTCTGTACACTGAAGGTAAGGAAGTAGGAGTTCACGCAGACATCGAAGATGATGCACAGACAGTTTACCTTCCAAAGATCCGTACCAATGCAAAAGATGCGGTAACAGAGATTGATCATACCGAGGCACTGCCAAAGGCAAAGATCATTGATACATTTTCCTATTCTTCCCTGTTACCGGGAAAAGAGTATACCGTAATCGGAACACTCATGAATAAGAAGACCGGAGAACCAGTCCTGATTGATGGTAAGAAGGTAACTGCAGGCACCACTTTCGTAGCTGAAAAGGCAGAAGGAAGTGTAGAAGTTGTATTCGAGTTTGACGCATCAGCAATCGCAGGAACTACAGTAGTCGCATTTGAGTCTATGGAGTACAAGGGAATCGAAGTCGCTGTTCATGCGGACATTGAGGATGAGAACCAAACCGTCTATATCCCGGATGTTCATACCACAGCAACAGCAACTGACACTGAGGATCATGTAACTGGTGCAAACAAAGAGGTAACAATTACTGATGAAGTTGCACTGACAGGATTGAAGGTTGGTAACGAGTATACTGTTAAGAGTGTTCTGATGGACAAGGCGACTGGAAAAGAGCTTCTTGTTGATGAAGAACAGATCGTATCCGAGGAAACCTTTGTTGCTGATAAGGCAGACATGACCATCACATTAACCTACACACTGGATGCTTCTAAGCTTGCAGGTACAACAACCGTTGTATTCGAAACTCTTTACACGGAAGGCAAAGAGGTCGGAAGACATCACGATCTTACCGATGAGGGTCAGACGGTTTATATTCCAGAGATCCACACCACGGCAGCTGATCAGAAGACTGAGATTAACCATACGAAGTCCGAAGAGACTGCAACCATCATTGATACCGTAAATTACAGTCATCTGTTACCTGGCAAGGAGTACACCGTTAAGGGAGTGCTTATGAACAAGGAGACAGGTGAAGAGGTACTTATCGACGATAAGCCGATCACTGCCGAGACTACATTTACACCTGAGAAGTCCGAGGGAAGCGTTGATGTTATCTTTACATTCGATTCTTCACTTGTTGCTCCAAAGACTGTAGTAGCATTCGAAACCTTAGAGTATAAGGGCATCGAGATCGCAGTACATGCTGACATTGAGGATAAAGATCAAACTGTTTATGTTCCAACAATCAAGACTACTGCAATCGCTGAGGATACCAAGGATCATATCGAAAAGGCCAAGGAAGATGCTGTTATCGTTGATACAGTAGAATACAAGGGCTTAGAGATTGGTCGTGAGTATACAATGATCGGAAAGCTTGTTGATAAGGTTACCGGAGAAGTAATCACAGATGCTGAAGGCAATGAGATTACTGCATCTGAAACCTTCATCGCAGAAGAAAAGGATGGAAGTATTGATATTACCTTCAAGTTTGATTCTTCCGCATTGGCTGGAAAGTCACTGGTTGCATTTGAGTCTCTTACCACAGAAGGCAAGGAAGTTGCAGTACATGCCGATCTTACCGATGAAGGTCAGACCGTCCGTATACCGGAAATTCATACAACCGCAACCGACAAGGTAACGGGAGATCATGACGGCGTTGTTGCAAAGGAAACTACCGTTTTGGATGAAGTATTCTATACCAACTTAATCCCTGGCAAGGAGTATACCGTAAGCGGCAAGCTGATGGTAAAGGAAACCGGAGAGCCATTAACGATTGACGGAAAGGAAGTAACAGCAGAAAAGACCTTCGTTGCCGAAGAAGCAGATGGAAGCATTATCTTAGAGTTTACCTTTGATTCTTCTGCACTGGCAGGAAAGAAGATTGTTGCTTTCGAGGATGTCACATATGAGGGAATCTCCATTGGAACCCATGAAGATCTGACAGATGAGGACCAGACGATCTCTTATCCGGAGATTCATACCACCGCAGCAGACCAGGCATCTGGAAGCAAGACCATGACCCTGGGAAGCAGCGTAACCTTAGTGGATACCGTAACATACAAGGGTCTGACCGCAGGAAAGACCTATGTGGTAAAGGGAACCATTATGGATAAGGCAAGCGGAGAGCCGATTGGCGTAACCGCAGAAACCACCTTTACTGCAGAAGCAGCAGACGGAAGTGTGGAAGTAACCTTCACATTTGATACCACACAGCTGCAGGGAAAGACACTGGTAGTCTTTGAGACACTGTATGACACACAGGGTAACCCGATCGTTGATCACAGTGATCTTAATGATGAGGATCAGACGGTAAGCGTACCGGTACAGCCAGTGATTCCACCAGTAGTAACAGGAGATGATTCGAGTCCGATGCCGTATGTACTGAGCCTGCTGGCAGCACTCGCAGCCGCAGTAGCAGTAGTAGCGGTACTGGTGAGAAGAAAGAGAAAACAGGCATAAAAGCCTGAAGGGATTCCCTTCGGGGAATCCTGAAAAAATATATTCACGAGACAAGTTGAATCTGCGAGAAAGGAGCTTTGGATACATTTATGAAAAAAAAGAAAATCAGAATCAGCACCGTGTTGCTTCTTGTGCTTTTATTTGTTTTGCTTTGTGTGGTAGCGGGGGCTGGATGGAAGCTGTATCGCTACTATGCAGATTACTCAAAAGATCGTGACTTATATTCTGATCTTCGCGATGAGGTTATAAAATCGGAAGAAAAAGAAAACGAAGCAGAAGAAACAACAAAAGATTATTTGAAAACAACTGAGGAATATTTGGAGAATGGGGGGAAAAAGTATCGAAAAAAAAGAAAGCGCATTTCAAAAAGTGCTCCTATTTCTGTTGACTGGGATGAGTTAAAGAAGATTAATGAGGATATCATTGGTTGGGTGTATTTTACAGGACTGCCGCAGATATCTTATCCTGTTTTGCAGGCTGATGACAATGAATATTATGTGCATCGAACTTACGACCTATCGAGTGATACCTCAAAAGCAGGATGCATTTTTATGGACTACCGTATGGCAGATGATTTTTCATCACCATACTCTATTATCTATGGTCATAATGTTCGTGATGGTTCGATGTTGTCAGATCTGGCTAGGCTTAAAGATCAAACCTTATACGATGAAGAACCATATTTCTGGATTCTGACTCCGGAAGGTAACTACCGTTATCAGATTTTCTCCATTTTCCAGTGCCATCGCGCAGCAGATGTTTTTCAGAGATCTTTTGACGGATGGGGAGAGGATTTTGCCAAATGGCAAAGTGAATTAAAGTTGCGAAACAGTATGCAGGGAGATGTAAAGCTGAGGGAGGATGGACACGTGATTGCGTTTTCTACCTGCGTTCCAAACAGTTTTGATCGTACAATAGTGTGTGGAACTTATGTTGGCGGTGATGACATCCCAGATCCACATCTGGATGAAGTGGCTGAATAATTAAAATAATCTCAAGCCACATTGCAAAATCGCCACTAAAGGGGCGAGGCTTCCTTTGGAACGTATAAAAAACATATTACATGATGATAATTTCAAGAGTGCTGAACTTGAACTGCAACCATATATCGACAACTTAAGTAAAAAAAAGAAAAAATATACTTGACATTTTCTTGATTATATTGTAAAATACTCTTTGTTGGCATTGAGAAAGAAAACTTGATGCTTATGAAATGCCCAGATAGCTCAGTTGGTAGAGCAGAGGACTGAAAATCCTCGTGTCGCTGGTTCGATTCCAGCTTTGGGCATTGTGCGGGTGTAGTTCAATGGTAGAACACTAGCCTTCCAAGCTAGATACGTGGGTTCGATTCCCATCACCCGCTTTACAGAAGCGATTCTGTATCATATATGCGCGAGTGGCTCAGTGGTGGAGTATCGCCTTGCCAAGGCGAGGGTCGCGGGTTCGAATCCCGTCTCGCGCTTTATTTTTTTGAAAAACATAATTAGAGAATAAGAACCTGTTAGTGTTGATGCACTAGCAGGTTTTTTGTCAGAAAATAAGCGCTTGCCTGTATGTGTGAAAGATGATATACTGTCAACGAAAAAAGAAAAAAGGTGAGAATATGAAAATTGTGGTATTAGATGGATATACAGAAAATCCTGGCGATTTAAGCTGGGATGGTTTTCGCCAGTTTGGAGAAGTAATTGTATACGACAGAACACCGAAAGAACTGATCTTATCTCGTATGGATGGGGCAGAGGTTGTCTTTACTAATAAGGTTGTCATCACAAGAAAGATCATTGAGGCAAGCCCGGCACTTCGTTTTATAGGTACATTGTCAACTGGCTATAATACAGTAGATTTAGAGGCAGCGGATGAGCGACAAATACCGGTCAGCAATATTCCTTCTTACAGTACACAGGCAGTTGCACAGCTTACAATGGCATTGTTGTTAGAGATATGTCATCATGTAGGGGCACATTCAGCTCAGGTTATGGCTGGAAAATGGAGCAATTGTCCTGATTTTTGTTTTTGGAGTTATCCATCAATGGAGCTTGCTGGAAAGACAATGGGAATCATTGGATATGGAAATATTGGACAGGCAGTTGCACGTTTGGCAGTTGCGTTTGGTATGAATGTGATTGCATATGGTCATCATGGAATCAAAGAAGAACTTCTGACAGAGCATGTACGTTCAGTAAGCCTTGAGGAATTATATAAGGAGTCAGATGTAATTAGCCTGCATTGTCCATTAACTAAGGAAAACATGGCAATGATTAGAAAAGACAGCATAGCAAAAATGAAGGATGGTGTAATTTTGCTAAACACAGCAAGAGGTCCACTGATTTGTGAACAAGATTTAAAAGAAGCACTTGTTTCTGGCAAGGTTAGTTATGCGGCAATGGATGTTGTGGAGACTGAACCAATTCCAGAAGATAGTCCACTTTTAAGCGCACCGAATGTATTGATTACGCCACATATTGCATGGGCAGCAAAAGAAACAAGACAGCGATTGATGGATATAGCTGTTGAAAATTTAAGCGCTTATGTACATGGAAAACCGATTCATGTAGTTAATTTAAAGTCAAAAGGATAAAGAAAATGAATTTATTGTCTTTGGAACAAGCACAAAAAAGTTATGGAGAAAAAGTACTGCTAAAGCAGGCCAACTTTTATTTGAATGAAGGTGAGAAGGTTGGAATAATTGGAATTAACGGAACAGGAAAAACAACACTTCTTCGTATATTGGCAGGAACAGAAGTGCCAGATGAGGGAAGCCGTACAGTGGCTAATCATGTTGTACTTCGTTTCCTAGAACAAAATCCGCAGATGCCGGCTGATATGAGTGTTTTGGAGTATGTGCTGCAGGGAGAAAAGGAAGAAGATCGATGGATTCTTGAGCCAGATGCCAAGACATTGTTGATGACTTTTGAACTGAATGATTTTAATCAGCCATGTGGTCAGCTTTCAGGCGGTCAAAAGAAACGCGCTGCGCTTGCTAAGACGCTTCTTCGTCCAGCAGATATTTTGATTTTGGATGAGCCAACAAATCATCTTGATACAAAGATGGCTGATTGGCTGGAAGATTATCTCAGACGCTATCGCGGAGCCATGATTATGGTAACACATGATCGATATTTTCTTGATCAGGTAACAAATCGCATCACAGAATTAGATCATGCAAGTTTATATTCATACGAGACAAATTATTCGGGCTATCTGCAAAAAAAGGCAGAACGAGAGCAAAATGAAGATTCTGCAGCAGCAAAACGGAAGAATTTGTTACGAACTGAGCTGGAATGGTTAAATCGTGGTGCACGTGCGCGCTCTACAAAGCAGAAGGCTCATATTCAGCGAATTGAAAATTTACAGGAGCAGCGTGGACCAGTTAGAGATCGCACTGTGCAGCTGGACAGTGTTGCAAGCCGTCTTGGAAAGACAACGCTTGAAGTGGAAGGCCTGGCAGGTGGCTATCCGGGTCATGAGTGTTTTCATGATTTTTCCTATATTTTTCTAAAAGGAGACAGAATTGGAATTGTAGGACCAAATGGCTGCGGAAAAACTACACTTATGAAGATTTTAGCAGGAACAATTATGCCGCTTAGAGGTACAAGAACAGCAGGTGTGACGCTTAAGATTGGTTATTATACACAGGAGATTGCATCAGATCCGTCAGCAGGTGTTGCCTATATGGATCCGAATAAGAAAGTACTCGATTACATTCGTGATACCGCAGAATATGTTCGCACACCAGAGGGAAGCGTGTCTGCATCCGTTATGCTTGATAGATTTTTATTCCCGCCAGTCGTGCAGCAGCAGCTGATTAAAAGTCTTTCTGGAGGAGAAAAGAAGAGGCTCTATCTTCTTCGCGTCCTTATGGAAGAACCAAATTTTTTGATTTTGGATGAGCCGGCCAATGACCTTGATATTCGCACGATGGAAGTTCTTGAAGATTATCTTGACCGTTTTGAAGGAATTGTGGTAACTGTATCACATGATCGATACTTTTTGGATCGTTGTGTGCGCCGTATGTTTGCCTTTGAAGAAAATCACACATTGCGCCAGTATGAAGGCGGTTATAGTGATTATGCAGCTGTGAAACAAGCTGAGGAGGAAGAAAAACAAAGAGCAGAGCGCGAAAAGGAAAAGAAAAAACAGCAAAAGGCAGAAGAAGTAACGAAAAAACCGGTAAGAGAGCAGAAACTTCGCTTTAGTTACCTTGAACAGCGAGAATATAACACGATTGAAGAAGATATTCAAACGCTGGAGGAAACAATTGAACAGCTTGAAAAGGATATGGATGCGGCGGCGACTGATTTTGTGCGTCTGAGAGAGTTGTCAGAGAAAAAAGAACAAAGCGAAGCACTCCTTGAACAAAAAATGGAACGCTGGGTGTATTTAAGTGATTTGGCAGAGCGTATTGAGGCTCAAAAAAATAGTTAAAATAAATTAGAAAGGTAAGAGAATCATGAATACAAAGAGTTTTTTAATTAAGGATACTACAAAAGAAGAACGTATTGCACTGATAAAAGAGTGGATTCCAGATGATGATGGCTGTAGCGATAATTGTGGAATAAGCCTGTGGGATATGTATGATGCTTATATTAAGGGAGAAAAGGAAATTTCACAGATCAATATGGAATTTAGAGCAAGCTATTACACAGAAGGAGAGCTTGAAGAAAAGGCACCTGGATGTGGACAGGGATATACAAGACGATAAGTAATACAAAAAAGCTGATGCAGAACAATGAAAAGATTGTCTGTATCAGCTTTTTTTGTTGACAAATCATTGGAAATTTGATATAACAATAACATAAAAGTAGCATAACTTAATTAAAAGAAATTTACTACTAAGTCAATAAAGGAGGCAGCTTATGGAGGAGAGTCAGACATCATCTAAAAAAAGGCGAAGAAATTCTGCAGAAAAGCTGTTGGCAAAACAAAAAGACTATACGTTCAGCAGTGAAGATTTGTTGACGCTTGATCATTGGGAACAAACATTAAAAAACCAGAGAACACGGTCAACATATATTGGTGCAATTTTGTTAGTTTGTGATTATTACCGAAAACCGATTCATGAGATTACACCAGAAGAATGGGTTTTGTATGTAAATAGTGTAATGCCAGATCAAATTGTAAAGCGTGAGATTTCTGTTTCTACATCGCGAATACGTTATTATGCCATTATTGGCTTTCTGGATTTTTACAGTATAAATCATCCATCGTATGTAGAGACGTCAGATCAGTTTTTAAATCCAGCGCATGCACCAACACCAAAGGTGAACAAATATCCAACGGCTGTGCAGATGGCATCTATTTTGCAGGCAATGAAGAAGGCAGATATTCAGGTGTATGTTGCAGCGCTTCTCGCTTATGAATGTGCACTTGCACCGAGTGAGATTATTGAGCTTCAGACTAGCTCATTTATCAGAAATGGAGAGGATGGAACATGTATGCTGTCCGTTCCTGGTAAGGCAAAACGTTTGATAGTTATACGAGAAGACTTGATGGAAGAGATCGAGCACTTTTTTTCAATGGGCGGATATTATGGCGATGACTGGCTTTTACACAATAAATATGGTGGGCAGATGAGGGCGTCTGTTTTGCAAAGAGCATGCAGAAAGGCACAGCAGGAAGTAATTGATACAGGTATTATATTAGAACCATATTCACTGATTTCAATCCGAAGTGCGGCAATTCATCGTTTCTTGATGTCAGATGGTGCAAAGGGTACTAGTACGGCACAATATGCAGGAATCAGTGAGGCATATGCGCTTCAGATGCAAAGTGTCGGGTTGGCATCAGCTGTCCAGCTTCCGGGAACGAAGCGTGGCTACACTATTTCAGATCTGCTTGATTCCTCAAATGAAGAAAGTAGCAAAAAAACACAACAGAAATAAGAAAGGAATGCAGCGAATGGGACAAAGTGAAGAGCAGTTGGAGAGTCAATGGGACAAAATGTTGAAAATTAAAACTACAGGGCGTGATGACAGTCATGCAGATGCCTTTTGTTATCCATATGAGCCAACACCATATTGTGTATTAGAGCGATTGGCTAACAGTGGTTTGATTCAAAAAAAGCAGACAGTCTTGGATTATGGAACAGGAAAGGGAAGAGTGTGCTTTTTTCTTTCATATCAGACGCGTTGCCACAGTGTTGGTATTGAGTATGATGAGCGTATTTTTGCAGGAGCAGAACAAAACAGAGAAAATGCGGTTTCAGGTGCGCGTACACAATTTGTTCTTGCCAATGCAGAAAATTATAAAGTACCATCAGATGTGAGTTTTTGCTATTTCTTTAATCCATTTTCGGTAGAAATCCTAAAGAGAGTAGTAGCAAGGATTCTTGAATCTTATTATGAGAATCCAAGGCCGATTCAGCTTATGTTTTATTATCCGTCAGATGAATATGTGAGTTTTTTGATGACGCAAGATGAGTTGATGTTTTCTGATGAGATTGACTGCAGAGATTTGTTTGATGGAAATGATAGCAGAGAGAAGATTTTAGTGTTTGATGTGGGGTAAGTTGGAAAATAATTTGTGGTGGAGTATATAAAATACATAACATAAAAATAGCATAACTTAAATTAGATAAAATTTCCGCCCAAAACTTCCCTCTTAAAATACACACATTAACCCACCAAATCACCACTAAAAATTGCTATCTGTGAAATTACCGACTGTGGATTGAAACAATAAAAAAGAAAGAGAACTTAAAGAAAACTATATGATAATTAAAAAACCAGAATATTATGATGAATTTGTTTGCACTGCCGATCAATGTCCATTCACCTGCTGCCGTGAGTGGAAGATTGAAGTAGATGACCAGACGAATGAGAAATGGAAGAAATTACAAGCCCCAGAGGATGTATATCCAGTTCGAAAGAATATGAGCCAATACACACAAAAAAAGGACAATATGCGAGTGATTGCGTTAAATAAAAAACATATATGTCCTTTCTTAAATGAACAAAAGCTGTGCCGTCTGGTATGTACATTTGGCGATGACGTTTTATCAAAGACATGCCGTGTTTTTCCAAGAGAAATTCATAAGTTTTTAGATCAAGAAGAATTTTTCCTTATGCCGTCATGTCCAGCTGTTATTGACTTGATGAAAAAATATCCGAATTGCAATTATATTGAAACAGGGGCAGAAAACATCGAGAAAGAGAAAAATCCTGAATTTAATGAATTAAATTTTTTAAGAAATGTACGCAGCATATTTTCTGATTGGATGAGAAGAAAAGAATTTGATCCACAGGAAAATTTAAAACATATTTTCTTTGCTGCACTTGAGCTATGGCGTATTTGGCAGGAAAACAGTAATGAAGATTTCTTATTTTCAGATGATTTCAATGCTCAGATTAAAAAGAATCTTAAAGAGTATAAAACAAAAAAGCTTCAAAAAGAACTGGCGGATGCCATTTCGAAAATTCCTTCTGATCAGGAATCAGCCATTTTTGAACAAAATGAATTGTTTTTAGATTTGACAACTAATTATGAAAGAGAAGGCTTGTATAAGATTGAGCTAAAGGATGTGCTTAACAAAGCAAGACTAATTGAGGAGGAAAACAGCACATTCCTTTTGGAACAGAAAAGAAAATTTAATGATCATTTTTCAAAATGGCAGGAATTATTTAGAAGCTTTCTGACAGCAGAAATTGAATCAGACTGTCTGCTTCCTGATGGAAACCTGCAGGATTTTATTGTTCATCTGGAATGGATTGCACTTGAATATACAGCGATCAAACAATTTCTTTTTCTGGATTGGATACAAAATGGTTCGTTGACATATGAAAAGATACGCGACACAATCACGTTAGTTTGTCGTATGACCGGATATGAGGAAGATGACATTTACGAGTACATGCAGGATTGTTTTGATGATGTTGTGTGGGAGTGGGGATATTTGGCATTTATTTTGACTTAATGGAGGAATGATGTAATGAGGTTGTTATTTCGACAGAGATTTTTTTCATGGTTTGACAGCTATGATATTTACAATGATAATGAAGAAACTGTATATACAGTAAAAGGTCAGCTTTCAATTGGACATTGCCTGACGATTTATGATGCAAATAATAATCGCATAGGAATGGTACAGGAAAAGTTTTTAACATTTCTTCCTAAATTTGAAATCTACGAATATGATCTGCAAAATAATTGTCGGTATATTGGACAAATCAGCAAGGAATTTACTTTTTTTAAGCCAAGATATAATATTGATTTCAATGGCTGGCAGATTGAGGGAAGCTGGACTGAGTGGGATTATTCTATCTTAGATTCAAACGGACGAAATATTGCGCAAATCTCAAAGGAACTGTTTCATATGACAGATACTTATGTATTAGATATTGCACGACCATCAGATGCATTGCATGTATTAATGTTTGTTTTGGCTATGGATGCAGAAAAATGTTCTAGAAATAATTAAATAAAGACCTTCCAGTTGTTCGTTGAAAAATGAACAGCGGAAGGTCTTTTTTATTAACACAATTCTTTTTTTTCTGTCAGTGTATGGCGATAAACATGGAAGAAATATATATTTTCCGCAATTGCAGTGATTCCCCAAGAGAATACATATAGGATGTATAGCGACTGGATGGTATGGAAATAGGCGAATATCGTATATATCCAGATGATACGAAATACGCATGATCCCATAACAACAACAAAAGTAGGAACAGCTGTCTTTCCAAGACCTCTTGAGGCAGCAATGGAAGCATCCATAAAAGCCGAGGCACTATAAGAAAGCGCCATAATGGAAAGTCTTGTAATACCAGCTTCCACAACAGCCTTATCACTTGTAAACAGATAAAGAAACGGATATCTTGCAAGATAAATGCCTACACCAAGTACTAAGCTTGTAATAAAAGAGTAAAACAAACATATCAAATAGGTTTGCAGAATACGTTTCTTTTTCCGTGCACCAAAATTTTGGGCAATAAAACTGGAACAGGCTGTATAAAAAGCAGCCATCATATCATATACAAGAGGATCTGCATTTGCAGCGGCAGAGTTTCCTTCTACAAGAACATGGTCAAAGGAATTGACACTGCTTTGCACAAACAAATTGGCGAAGGCAAATAGTGAGTACTGGAAAGCAGAAGGAATTCCAATTTGTAAAATACCGACTGCTTTTCTTTTGTCAAAGCGAATTTCTGATAAACGCAGACAATATTTTTCCTTTCCTGTCAACAGTGCCCGCAAGATTAAAAAAGCAGAGATGAACTGTGAAATCATACTTGCAAGTGCAACACCAGCAACACCAAGGTGACATACAATAACGAAGAATAAATTTAAAATGACATTTACAACACCTGCGAAAGCAAGATAATATAGCGGTCGTTTCGTATCTCCGGCAGCGCTAAGCACCGCATTTCCAAAGTTATATAATCCAAGTGCAGGCATACCAAGCAGATAGATTCGAAGGTACAATACAGCTCCATCAATAAGTTCATCCTTTGTATTCATTAAAGCAAGAATATTGTGAGAAAAAAGAATGCCAAATACAGTTATTAAAATACCACCTGCCAGACAGATAATTACCGCCGTATGTACAGTGCGCTTTAACCCCTCATCGTCCTTTGATCCAATGTGAAGTGCAGTTAGTGCGTTTACACCGCTGGCAAGACCAAGTAAAATTCCAGTAAATAACGTGACAAGAATGCTGGTAGAACCAACAGCACCGAGTGCAATCGCTCCTGCAAATTTTCCTACTACTGCCACGTCTGACATATTAAACAAAACCTGCAGGATGTTTGTAAACATCAGCGGAACGCTGTACACAAAAATTTTTTTCCAAAGGGATCCGCTGCATAGATCCATTTCATGTGATTTGCTGCTCATAAAAAATAGTTACTCCTTTTAGTAGATGCTCTCACTATCATAACGCTAAAATAAAAAAAAGCAAGCGAAAAAACAACAATATAATAATCGAAGCAAAATATCTCTTGTGCAACGCCTGTATTTATGTTATGATGTTTTAGATAAAAACGAAAAAAGTTGAAATGGAGGAGAAGCAATGCGTATTTTGGTTGAAAATGGACGGCTTTTGGACCCTTCCAGGGAACTTGACGTTCAGGAAAGCCTGTGGATCGAGGATGGCATCATCTGCGAGAAACAGGCTTTTTCTGCGAATCAGGCTGATCGCCTGATTGATGCAGCCGGTGGTTGGGTTGTGCCAGGTTTGATCGATCTTCATGTTCACTTCCGTGATCCGGGACTTGAATATAAGGAAACTATTGAAACAGGATGCTTGGCAGCAGCACATGGCGGTTATACAACTGTATGCCCTATGCCAAACACAAAGCCTTCAACTGATTGCCCTGAGGTGGTAAAGGAAGTTCTTGACAAGGCATCAGCAGCATGTGGTGTTCATGTTCTTCCAGTTGGTGCTGTTACGGTAGGTCAAAAGGGTGAACAGCCAACTGATGTTGCAGCATTAAAGGCAGCTGGAATTGTTGCAATCAGCGAGGATGGAAAATCCGTTATGAATTCTGAGGTTTATCGTGAAGCAATGCTGCAGGCAGCTGAATGTGATATTCCAGTATTTGCTCATTGTGAGGATATTAATCTTGTTCACGGTGGCTGCATGAATGCAGGAAAGCGTGCAAAGGAGCTGGGTCTTCCTGGTATCTCAAATGCAGTAGAGGATATTATTACAGCAAGAGATATTCTGCTGGCAAATGAAACAGGTGCACAGCTTCATTTGTGTCACTGCTCGACAAAAGAAAGCGTTAATCTGGTAAAGTGGGGCAAGGAGATGGGTGTTAAGCTGACGGCAGAGGTCTGCCCGCATCACTTTGCACTTTCAGATGAGGATATTCCATCAGCAGAAGATACGAACTATAAAATGAATCCGCCGCTTCGTTCTAAGGAAGATGTAGAGGCTATTAAGCAGGCATTAAAGGATGGTGTTATGGAGGTTATCTCAACAGACCATGCACCTCATCATGCTGACGAGAAGGCAAAGCCATTTACACAGGCACCATTTGGTATTGTTGGATTAGAGACAGCAGTTGCACTTACAATAACAAACCTTGTCCGTACAGGTTGGCTGACACCAATGCAGATGATCGCTTATATGAGTACAAATCCAGCAAAGGTTCTTGGAATTGATAAGGGAACATTAAAGCCTGGAAGCTGTGCAGACGTCACAGTCATTATGCCAGATGAATCTTATGTCATTGATGCAGCTTCTTTTGCTTCAAAGGGAAAAAATACACCGTTTGATGGTCAGAAAGTGTGGGGACGTGTTGCATTAACTATTGCCGATGGAAAAATCATTTATGAAAATGAGCAATAAAAATTGAAAATCAAATACAGGAAGGAGATAAAAAATGATTAACAAACTTGTTAGCAAAATCAAAAAAATGGGAGCACCAGTTGTAGTAGGCCTTGATCCAATGTTAAATTATGTGCCGGAATTTGTTCAGAAGAAGGCATTCGAGGAGTACGGAGAGACCTTAGAGGGAGCAGCAGAAGCAATCTGGCAGTTTAATAAGGCAATTGTAGACCAGATCTATGATATCGTGCCTGCTGTAAAGCCGCAGATTGCTATGTATGAGCAGTTTGGTGTTCCGGGCGTTGCTGCATATAAGAAGACTGTTGATTACTGTAAGTCAAAGGATCTTGTTGTAATTGGTGATGTAAAGAGAGGCGATATCGGTTCTACCTCTGCTGCATATGCAGTTGGTCATCTGGGAAAAGTAACTGTTGGAAGCAAAAAAATTGCTGCATTTGATGAAGATTTCGCAACTGTAAATCCTTATCTTGGAACTGATGGCATCAAGCCGTTTGTTGATGTATGCAAGGAAGAAAAGAAGGGTATTTTTGTTCTTGTTAAGACTTCTAATCCTTCAAGTGGTGAGTTCCAGGATCGTCTGATCGATGGAAGACCGCTGTATGAGCTTGTTGGCGAGAAGGTTGCAGAATGGGGCGCTGATGCAATGGGCGACGAATACAGCTACGTTGGCTGCGTTGTTGGTGCAACATATCCAAAGATGGGTGAAATCTTACGTAAGGTAATGCCAAAGAGCTACATCCTTGTTCCAGGTTACGGTGCTCAGGGCGGTACTGCTGCAAGTCTTCGTCCATACTTTAATGAGGATGGTCTTGGTGCAATTGTAAACTCCTCAAGAGGAATTATTGCAGCTTATAAGCAGGAAGCATACAGCAAGTTTGGACCAGAGCATTTTGCAGAAGCATCAAGAGCAGCGGCAGAAGCAATGATCGCAGACATTGCATCCATCTTCTAAAATTGATTAGAAAGGGTTTTGATAACGTATGAAAAAGAAGGAACGTGCGGTTGTTCTCTCACAGGAATGTATCGCTACCGATATTTACAGCATGTGGATTGAGACACCGGACATCGCAGCAGAAGCGATTCCAGGTCAGTTTATAACATTATACACAAAGGATGCAGACAAGCTTCTTCCAAGACCAATCAGTCTGTGTGAAATTGATAAGGAAAATGGACGTTTGCGCATCGTATATCGAATTGCCGGAGCAGGAACAAAGGAGTTTTCTGCCTATAAGGCAGGTGATGCTGTCGAGATTATGGGACCGCTTGGAAATGGCTTTTCGGAAACTGGAAAAAAGCCAATGGTAATCGGAGGTGGAATCGGTATTCCGCCAATGCTTGGTCTGGCAAAAAGCCTTAAGGAATCTGGAAGTGATGTGACTGCCGTTTTAGGCTATCGAAGCGAATTGTTTTTACAGGATGAGTTCGCATCCAGCAGCAGCGTTTACAATGCAACAGAGGATGGAAATAGCGGAACAAAGGGTACTGTAATTGACGCAATAAAGGAAAATAACCTTGATGCAGATATAATCTTTGCCTGTGGTCCAAAGCCAATGCTTCGTGCAATTAAAGAGCTTGCTGCACAAAAAAAGATTCCATGTTATATTTCTCTTGAGGAGCGTATGGCATGTGGAATCGGAGCTTGTCTTGCATGTGTATGTCAGACAAAAAATGTGGATGGTCATTCAAATGTGCATAACGCCAGAGTCTGCAAGGACGGTCCTGTATTTAAAGCAGAGGAGGTAGAGCTGTGAGTATGAATATGACTGCAGAAAAAAATGCACCTGCTTTTGATACAAGTGTTACAATCGCAGGTGTAACCTTAAAAAATCCAGTTATGACTGCATCAGGCACATTTGGTTCTGGTGCGGAATATAGTGAGTTTGTTGATTTAAACAAATTAGGAGCTGTTGTGACAAAGGGTGTAGCCAATGTACCGTGGCCGGGCAATCCAACACCAAGAATTGCAGAGACACATAGTGGTATGCTCAATGCGATTGGTCTTCAAAATCCTGGTATAGATCTGTTTTGCAAGCGCGATATTCCGTATTTAAAGCAGTTTGATACAAAGATCATCGTAAATGTGTGCGGAAGAAGTACAGAAGATTATTTAGAGGTAGTGGAGCGCCTTGGAAATGAGCCTGTTGATATGCTTGAGATTAACATTTCCTGCCCAAATGTTAAAGAGGGCGGAATTGCTTTTGGACAGGATCCAAAGGCAGTCGAGGCAATCACAAAGGCTGTAAAAGCAAAGGCAAAGCAGCCTGTAATTATGAAGTTAAGCCCTAATGTAACAGATATTACTGTTATGGCAAAGGCAGCAGAGGCCGGCGGTGCTGATGCAATTTCTCTTATTAATACTCTGACAGGAATGAAGATCGATATTAATCGTCAGTGCTTTGCACTTGCAAATAAGACAGGCGGTCTTTCAGGTCCGGCAATAAAACCTATTGCTGTACGTATGGTTTACCAGGCAGCAAATGCAGTTTCGATTCCTATAATCGGAATGGGAGGTATTGCTTGTGCAGAGGATGCACTGGAATTTATTCTGGCAGGTGCAAGCGCAGTAAGCATTGGAACAGCAAACTTCTTTAATCCATATGCAGCAGAAGAGACTGTGCAGGGAATTGAAGCATATATGCGCGAGAAAAAGGTTGCCCGTCTGACCGATCTGATCGGAATTGTAAAGTAAAAGATGGAAAGTCTTGAATATTAAGGTATTCTATGATATAATCATTTGCCGTAAAACGCAAACAAAAAAGGAGATTTCTGGTATGGAACAGTACAAGAAGGAATTTATTGAATTTATGATTGACTGCCAGGTTTTAAAGTTTGGCGACTTTGTAACTAAGAGTGGCAGAAAGACACCATTTTTTGTAAACACAGGTTATTACCGCACAGGTTCTCAGTTAAAGAAGCTCGGTGAGTATTATGCAAAGGCAATTCATGAGAGCTTTGGCAGTGATTTTGATGTGCTGTTTGGACCTGCTTATAAGGGAATTCCACTGTCTGTAACAACTGCTATCGCTCTTAGTGATGAGTTCGATACCGATGTGCGCTACTGCTCTAATCGTAAGGAAGTAAAGGATCACGGCGATGTCGGCATTTTGCTTGGCGGTCCGATCAACGATGGAGACCGTGTTATGATGATCGAGGATGTAACTACATCTGGCAAGTCCATTAATGAGACAATGCCGATCATTCAGGCACAGGGCAACGTGACCGTAACTGGTCTTTGCGTTTCTGTTGACCGTATGGAGAGAGGAACAGGCGAGAAGAGCGCTATTGCAGAGCTTGAGGAGAAGTTTGGCATCCGTATCCGTGCGATTGTTACAATGCAGGAAGTAATTGAACATCTTTACAACAAGCCATACAAGGGCAAGATCATTATTGATGATACCATTAAGGCAGCAATTGATGAGTATTATAAGCAGTATGGTGCAAAATAAAAATCAAGCAAAAATTGAAGAAAGGTTTGGGTGATGATATGGAACAAAAGCTGTATAAAACGGTTAATTCCGCAGGAATCTCCAGTATTGTTACTGGTATCATTGCAGTAGTAGCAGGACTTGCCTGTGTGGCTGGCGGTATCCTGGCATTGATTCAGGGTGGCCGTCTCTTAGGGGCACGAAAGAATATCCTGTTCTGATAAGCCAAAGGGGTTTTTATGGAAGCACAGAAAGTTGAGCGCAGCAATGCCGCACGATACGGTGTGCGCAGAGTTTCCTGGCAGGGAATTGCTTCAAGTATACTTTTAATCATCCAGATCATTCTTCTTTTTTCTGCCGTTTATCTGTCATATCTGGCAGAAGGAAAGGGTGGACTGATTGTCGGTATACTAGGAGTAGCAGCCTTTGTTCTGGCGATTGTCAGTGTCGGACTTTCCATCTGGGGACTTTTAAAAAAAGAGCAAAATCATGCAGGCTGCATGGTCGGAGGAATCGGCAGCCTCTTGATTGCGGCAGGAATTATAATAATCTGTACGATATTGTAAATACATATTCGTTCAAATGATTTTAATTGAATTGAAAGGAAACTGTCTATGACATCAAATAGAAAGGAAAGGTTAGCACTCGTTACAAAAAGGCTGGAAGATGAACTTGTGCAGCAGAATGATTTTTTCCATTCCTGCTGTGAGCTGGCACTTGGCTGTAAAATCAGCGAAGAATCACACGCATACTTAAGCTATCGTGTATGCCGCGAAACACTAGGACATAAAAACGGTGTTTATCTGTGTCTTCTTTATGCACAGCTATACGCTGCAAACTGCCTGCTGACAACATACGGCAGCCAGATTGATGAGCAGCTGCGTGACGAGTTTACCTGCGTTAACAGGGAGCTTCTTTCACAGATTCTTTTGATGACAGCGCAGCATGACGGACCTGAGCAGATACGTGATGCACTGTATTGGTTTTACAGTGATTACTGTGAACTATTTGTACAGCTGCATGCGGTACTGCTTTCTAATAATGTTTCGCTTACATTTGGCGGTCCCTTTTTAATTAGTACATTACAGGACAACAATCTAAAACAATGGCAGCAGCATGTGTGGGACTGTGGACTTTATCTGGGAAAACGCTTTGAGGAGCGCTTTTTTCAGTCAGTAAAAAAAGTCTTTTCTCAGCCTGAAAACACAAATTGTTTTGACTGCTATATAAACCTGTTTCCAAAGCAGGTATCTATTGATACACCTGTAAATGAAGGCTTTCTGCTGACTTTGTGGCAAAGAAAGCAGTGGGAGCAAATGACTACACAGCTTCGCCTTATGGCTAAGTGATAGATTAAGTAACACCAAAATAGCATTACCATCATAATAACAACTAGGAGGAATCAAAATGGAACCATTGGTAGGTATTATCATTGGCAGTGACTCTGACCTTGGTGTCATGAGTAAGACAGCAGAGATTTTAGACAAACTGGAGATCCCGTATGAGTTTAGCATCATCTCTGCACACCGGACTCCGGACAGAATGTATGAATATGCAAGACAGGCAAGAAAAAGAGGTTTAAAAGCAATCATTGCAGGAGCCGGCGGAGCAGCTCATGTTCCAGGCATGGTTGCCGCTATGACAACCGTTCCTGTAATTGGCGTTCCTATTCAGGCAAAAGCACTTGACGGCATGGATGCACTCTTCTCTATCTGCCAGATGCCTCCGGGAATCCCGGTTGCCACGGTTGCCATTAATGGTGCTTTAAATGCAGGTATTCTTGCAGCAAAAATCATTGCTACAAATGATGAAGCACTGGCAGACCGCCTTGAGGCTTACGCTACAAATATGAAGGAAACCGTTGAGAAAAAGGCTGCAAAGCTGGAAAGCATCGGTTACAGCGAGTATTTAAAGCAGATGCAGTCAAAATAATTATTAAAAATGACTCGCACAAATTAAAAATCACAAAACACGTATACCACATCACTACTACATAAGTGCTGCAAAAAGCAGCAGAAGGAGATCAACATGGATTACAAGCACGCTGGAGTTGACATTGAGGCAGGTTACAAGTCAGTTGAACTGATGAAGGAGCACGTTAAGAAAACACTTAGACCAGAGGTATTAACCGGACTTGGCGGATTTTCAGGAGCATTTTCTATGGAGCGTTTCAAGCAGATGGAAAAGCCAACTCTTGTTTCTGGAACAGATGGTGTTGGAACTAAGTTAAAGCTTGCTTTCTTAATGGACAAACATGACACGATCGGTATTGACTGCGTGGCAATGTGTGTAAATGATATTGCATGTGCTGGCGGTGAGCCGCTGTTTTTCCTTGATTATATCGCATGTGGAAAGAATTATCCGGAAAAAATTGCAGATATCGTAAAGGGTGTAGCTGAGGGCTGTTTACAGTCTGATGCAGCATTGATCGGCGGTGAGACTGCTGAGCATCCAGGTCTGATGCCAGAGGAAGAGTATGATCTGGCTGGCTTTGCAGTTGGTATTGTTGATGAAAAGGATATGATCACTGGACAGGATCTTAAGGCAGGCGATGTTTTAATTGGCGTTGCTTCCAGTGGTGTTCATTCAAATGGATTCTCTCTTGTTCGTAAGATTTTTGAGATGACAAAGGAAAGTCTTGATACCTACTATGATGAATTAGGAAAGACTCTTGGTGAGGCACTGCTCACACCTACCCGCATCTATGTAAAGGCAATGAAGAGTATGAAGGATGCTGGCGTAAAGGTAAAGGCATGCAGCCATATTACTGGAGGCGGTTTCTACGAGAATATCCCGCGTATGCTCAAGGATGACACCGTTGCTGTAATCGAGAAGAACAGCTACCCGATTCCGCCAATCTTCACTTTAATGGCAAAGAAGGGAAACGTTGATGAGCAGATGATGTACAACACCTACAACATGGGTCTGGGACTTGTCATCGCAGTGGATCCGGCACAGGCAGATGCAGCCATCGCAGCTATCGAAGCAGCTGGTGAGAAGGCATACCGTGTTGGAAGCATTGAAGCTGGAGAGAAGGGTGTTATCTTAAAATGAGTAAGTTAAAGATCGCAGTGTTAGTCAGCGGCGGAGGCACCAATCTGCAGGCTATAATTGACAAGATCGCGTCTGGCGAAATCACAAACACCGAGATCGCACTCGTTTTTTCAAACAACCGTAAGGCATATGCATTGGAGCGCGCAAAAATGGCAGGGATTCCTGCCAAAGCGCTGTCTCCAAAGCAGTTTGAAAACAGAGAGGCATTTAACGATGCCGTGCTTGAGGTGATTGAAGAAAGCAAAGCTGATTTGATCGTACTTGCAGGCTGTCTTATGTATATCCCGCCAAAGCTGATTGAAAAATATCACAACCGGATTATCAATATTCATCCATCCTTAATCCCGTCCTTTTGCGGAAAGGGTTATTATGGCCTGACAGTACACGAAAAGGCACTAAAGCGCGGTGTGAAAGTGACAGGTGCTACAGTTCATTTTGTGGATGAGGTACTTGATAATGGACCAATTATTTTGCAAAAGGCAGTAATGATTGAAGAAGGCGATACACCAGAAGTTTTGCAGCGCCGTGTTATGGAACAGGCAGAGTGGGTTATTTTGCCAAAGGCAATTGATTTGATTGCAAATGGAAAAATATCGGTTGAAAATGGAATTGCCCATATCAAAGAGTAAATAAAAAGTGAAGGAAGGTTGCAGGCAATATGAAGGTACTGATTATAGGAAGTGGCGGAAGAGAGCATGCCATTGCATGGAAGCTAAGTAAAAGCCCAAAGGTAACGAAGTTATATTGTGCACCAGGAAATGCCGGAATTGGACAGATCGCTGAGTGTGTTCCGATTTCTGCCATGGAATTTGACAAGCTGGCTGATTTTGCACAGGAAAACGGCATTGATCTTACAGTTGTAGGTATGGATGATCCGCTTGTAGGCGGCATTGTTGATGTATTTGAAGCGAGAGGCCTGCGTGTATTTGGACCTCGCAAGAATGCAGCAATTTTGGAGGGTTCCAAGGCTTTTTCCAAGGATCTCATGAAAAAGTATGGTATTCCAACTGCCGCATATGAGAATTTCCATTCTCCAGAGGATGCAATCGAATATTTAAAAACTGCGAAAATGCCAATCGTATTAAAGGCTGATGGACTTGCACTTGGAAAGGGCGTTTTAATCTGCAATACAAGAGAAGAAGCCATGGAAGGTGTAAAGACACTGATGCTTGACAAGCAGTTTGGTGCTGCCGGTGATACTATTGTTGTTGAAGAATTTATGACAGGAAGAGAAGTTTCTGTTCTTACCTTTGTAGATGGAAATACCTATCGGGTAATGACAAGCGCACAGGATCACAAGCGCGCAAAAGACGGCGATCAGGGCTTAAACACAGGTGGTATGGGAACCTTCTCACCAAGTCCATTTTATACAAAAGAAGTTGATGCATACTGCAGAGAGCATATCTATCAGCCAACGGTTGATGCAATGCGTTCTGAAGGACGTACCTTCCAGGGTATCATTTTCTTTGGACTTATGTTGACCAAAGAAGGACCAAAGGTGCTTGAGTATAATGCGCGTTTCGGAGATCCAGAGACACAAGTTGTTCTTCCACGTATGAAGAATGATATTGTGGATCTGTTCGAAGCCTGCATTGATCAGACACTTGACAAAATTGATCTTCAGTTTGAGGATAATGCCGCTGTATGTGTTGTTTTGGCATCTGACGGCTATCCAGTTCACTACGAAAAGGGTCTTCCAATTTCTGGTCTTGAAACTTTTGATGGCAAAGATGATTACTTTGTATTCCATGCTGGAACAAAGAAGCAGGGCGATACATTTGTGACAAACGGAGGACGAGTTCTTGGTGTAACAGCAACAGGAAAAGATCTAAAGGAAGCGCGTTCAAAAGCTTATCAGGCAACCGAGTGGATCTCATTTGACAATAAGTATATGAGACATGATATCGGAAAGGCCATTGATGAGGCATAATACAAAAAAGAACTCCTCTTTGAGGGGTTCTTTTTAATTCTGGTTTCTTGCAATTATCTTAACAATTCAGGCAAATCTATTGACAGAACACATTTTGTGCTTTAGTATAGACAAGTACGGTAAATGTTGATAAAACAAAGCAACAAAAAAAAGAACAGATAATTTGGAGGATGAAAACATGAGACGTTTTGCAGGGCTGTTTATGGCAGCATGCATGACCGTAGCTGTTCCTGCAGCAACGGTTTTCGCAGACGAAGTCGCAACCGAGTCAGTTGAAGCATCAGCTGAGACTGATGGTGAGACAAACGCAGAAGAACAGGATTCAAACGCTGAGAGTCAGGAAGAATCTCAGGAAACAACAGATAATACGACACAGGAATTAAATATTGCACAGTCACTTGACGGAGTAACACTTCCGGCAGACTCTGAGCAAATTACGTATACTTATCATGGAAATGTATGCAACGCTGCTAAGACAGCAACAGGACTTTATCTGCTGCCAGTTGTACAGGATGATTCAAGCGTTGTATGGTATGTATACAATGAGGAGACGGATAAGGCTATCCCATATGTAGCATTTACATCTGTAACAACTTCTTATGCAATTGTTCTTCCTAATGATGATGTAACTGTTCCAAGCGGATATGAGCGCGTAGATATTAATGTCAGCGGCCGCGTTGTTCCAGCATGGTTTAAATCAGCAGCTGGTGACGAAAATATGTATCTGATTTATGCACAGGATTCTGATGGAAATCAGGGCTTTTATCGTTTTGATGGATCAAATGGTTCCTGCCTTCGCTATGTAGCTGATCCTGATACTGATCTGCAGGCATCAGCAGACAGCTTAAGTGCAGAGCTTTCAAGCTTACAGGAAGACTATAATTCAATGTCTTCCCAGAATAGTGATGAGATTGAGAAATTAAATAATTCTGCAAATCTGCAGCAGCAAAATTATAACAATCTGAAGGAAAAGGTAGAGAAGTATGGTATGATCGGTGTTGCAGCATTGGGAGCTGTGACATTACTGATGCTGATTTTCTTTATCCGTATGATCTCAAAGTCTTCTAAGCTTAAGAAAGCAAATAAGAAGGTTACTGAGCTTGAGAACGCAGCTAAGACACGTGCACAGCAGGCAAGACCAAGATCAAGCCAGCCATCTACAAGAAGAGTACGCAGCGAGCATATGGGTGATACAAGAATGACAGAAGGCCGTGAGGAGGGTACCTCCAGTGTACGTCGTGTGCCAAGAAATTCTGATAGAGGTTTCGAGCAGAGTACAACTACATCTAAGGTTACACGTGTATCAAGAGAAGAAAGTTCTGAGCGTACACAGGGGGCAAGACCTGTAAGACAGCAGCCTTCAAGCCAGGCAAGACCGGCTAGAAGACCAGAGACAGCTGCTCCAAGAGCACAGCGTCCGGCTAGACCGACAAATGCACAGCAAAGACCGCAGCGTCCGACTAGACCAGCTGATTCCCGTCCATCTGGCGAGACTAAGATTTTTGATAAGGCTCCTGCAGAGTTAAATGATCTTGATGATGTAACACAGAGCACATCTTCAACACAGTCAAACGTTGCAGCAGCTGATATTGATAAGATCAGCGAGCAGTTAAATAGTCTTCATGCAGCAGAAAGCTCACCGATTGAAGATGATTTCATTGAAGTAGAGAGCACAACTCCAGAAGATATTTATTCAGATGATGACGATGATGATTTTTCTTTAACAGATTTTAAGGATATCTGATTCTAATAAATTTTGATACTAATTTGATATTAAGAAGGAATTAAGCAAACCAATTGGCAGGCGAAATTCCTTCTTTTTTTTGTAACTATTTAAAGCAGTACAAAATTTACTGAAAGTAATCTTCTTTCTGAAACTTTTTGGATTCTTTTATACTTGCATTCTATGAAGATTTGTGTAATAATAAATTTGTTGCAGGCAAAAAATGCCGCTAGGAATAAAATAATCGAATATGCAGTTGAAACGAAGGAGAGGACAATGAGAGCATTAATCAGTGTATCAGACAAAACAGGCGTAGTAGAACTTGCCAAAGAGCTAGAGGCGCTTGGGATCGAACTTATTTCAACAGGAGGAACCTATAAGAAGTTAGCAGAGGCTGGCGTAAAGGCGATGGAGATCTCCGAACTTACAGGCTTCCCGGAATGCCTTGATGGCAGAGTAAAGACATTGCACCCAGTTGTACATGCTGGATTATTGGCAATGCGTTCAAACCCAGAGCATATGAAGCAGCTTAAGGAGTTAGGTATTGAGCCAATTGATCTGGTAATTGTAAATCTGTATCCATTCAAGGCTACTATTTTAAAGGATGGCGTAACAAGAGCAGAGGCTGTTGAAAACATCGATATCGGCGGACCAACCATGCTGCGTGCTGCTGCTAAGAACTATCAGGATGTTGCTGTTGTGACAGATCCATCTGATTATGAGAAGATTCTTGCAGAGCTTAAGGCAGACGGACAGGTAAGTCTTGATACAAAGTTTTATCTGATGCAGAAGGTATTTATGCATACCTCCAGTTATGACACAATGATTGCAGATTATTTAAAGAAGGAGCGCGGTGATGACGGTCTGCCAGAGACGCTGACTATGACCTTTGAAAAGGTTGAGGATATGCGTTATGGTGAAAACCCGCATCAGAAGGCTGCTTTCTACCGCGAAATCGGCAAGAAGAAGGGTTCTTTGGTTGATGCAAAGCAGTTAAATGGAAAGTCTCTTTCCTTTAATAACATCAATGATACAAATGGTGCTTTAGAGCTTCTTAAAGAGTTTACAGAGCCAACTGTTGTTGCATGCAAGCATGGAAATCCATGTGGTGTTGGAAGTGCTGATACTATTGAGGAAGCATGGAAGAAGGCATTTGCAGCTGATAAGGTATCTATTTATGGTGGTATTGTTGTTTCAAATCGCGAAATCAATGAGACCATTGCAAAGGATATGAAGTCAATGTTCCTTGAGGTAATTGTTGCACCGTCTTATACAGAGGGCGCACTGAAGATGTTAAGCTTCAAGAAGGATGGTTCTATGAGAAATGTCCGTGTTCTTGAGCTTGCAGATATCAGTGAAAAGCAGCCAGCAGAAGCACTTGATTTAAAGAAGGTAAATGGCGGACTGATTGTTCAGAACATCGACAGCAAGCTTCTTGACGGAGATGTTAAGGTAGTAACAGAAAAGGCACCGACTGAGAAGGAGATGGAAGATCTGCTCTTTGCATGGAAGGTTGTTAAGTTTGTTAAGTCAAATGGTATTGCAGTTGCAAAGGATCTTCAGACTGTCGGTATCGGACCTGGTCAGGTAAATCGTGTATGGGCGATTGAGCAGTGCTTCGAGCATGCAAATGAGCTGATCGGACCAGATGCAACAAAGGGTGCTGTATTGGCATCTGATGCATATTTCCCATTTGCTGATAATGTAGAGGCTGCTCATAAGGCAGGCATTACTGCAATTATTCAGCCAGGCGGATCTATTCGTGATAAGGACTGCATCGACAAGTGCAATGAATATGGAATTGCAATGGTGTTTACAGGAATGAGACACTTTAAGCACTAAAAATGAAATAATAAAAGTACCAAAGGAGGTGCTGCGAAACAGCAGCATCTCCTTTCTGTAAAGGAACAAGTAACGTATGGAAAATTTGAGTTTAAAAGAGTTTGCAGCGGCGCTTTCTGGAAAAGAACCAGTACCGGGCGGCGGCGGTGCAAGCGCCTGCACAGGTTCTTATGGATGTGCCTTAGGAATGATGGCTTGCGCACTGACCCATGGAAAGAAAAAGTATGCCTGCTATGAACAGGATATCAAAAGGATTGAGGGTGAGTTAGCAGTATGCAGGGACACACTTCTTAGCTGTATAAATGAGGATGCTCAAGGCTTTCTTCCGCTTTCAAAAGCATATGGACTGCCAAAGGATACACCAGAGCAAAAAGCAAAAAAAGATGAGGTTTTGGAGAAAGCACTGCATCAGGCCAGTCTTACTCCTATGAAAATTTTAAAAAATTCTGCTTATGCCATGACACTTTTGGATGAGCTTTCAGGAAAATGTTCGAAGCTGATTTTAAGTGATGTTGTAACAGGAGCAGCTCTTCTTGCAGCCTCTGCCAATGGCGGCTTTATAAATGTCGGTGCAAACACGGGGCTGATGAAAAACACTGAAATAGCGCAAAAGCTTAATGAAGAAGCTAAAATGCTTCTTTCCCAAACAATGAAGCTTCATGATAGCATCAGTCAGCTTATGTCATAAGAATAAATTAAAAAAGGATGTGTGTCTATGCAAATCTTAAAAGGTGCGCCGGTCGCAGCAGCGATCCGCGATGAGATAAAAAAAGAACTAGAAGGGTGTGAGACAAAGCCTTGTCTTGCCATTGTTCGTGTAGGTGAAAAACAAGAGGATCTTTCCTATGAGAGAAGTGCCCTCAAGCGAATGAGCGGTGTTGGAATAGAGACAAAACTGTTTGTATTTCCGGCAGACATTTCAATGGATGATTTTTCAGCAGAATTTGCTGCCATAAATGATGATCCAACTATCGATGGCATTTTACTGTTTCGTCCGCTTCCGGCACAGCTTAATGAGTCACAGATTGTTGAATCAATTGCTCCAGAAAAGGATGTAGATGGTATATCTAGCGCAGCGCTTGGAAAGCTGTTTTCAGGAGATAAACACGCATTTGCTCCGTGTACTGCGCAGGCTGTCATGGAAATTCTCCATTTTTATGGCATTGAGCCGCAGGGAAAACGAGCAGTTGTACTTGGACGAAGTCTTGTAGTAGGAAAACCGCTATCTATGCTCTTATTAAACGAAAATGCGACAGTAACAATTTGTCATTCCCGCACAGCTTCACTGCCAGATGTATGCCGTGAAGCCGACATTCTCGTAACGGCGATTGGCAAAGCAAAATGGGTAGATGAGCGTTTTGTTTCAGAAAAAACAATTGTTATTGATGTAGGAATTAATGTAGATGAAAATGGAATGCTTTGCGGCGACGTAAACTTTGGACAGATTGAAGATAAAGTTTTTATGGCAACGCCAGTTCCGGGCGGTGTAGGTGCCGTAACGACAGCAGTTTTAGCAAAGCATGTATTGGAGGCGGCAAAAGGACGCCGTTCTTTAAACAGCAAAGGAGGAAAAAATGGGCTTTCTGCCGATTAATCGCCGTGAAATGCAGCGGCTTGGCTGGGAACAGCCAGATTTTGTCTATGTGACAGGTGATGCCTATGTAGATCATCCATCCTTTGGACATGCCATAATAAGTCGTATTCTGGAATCTCACGGCTATAAAGTTGCTATATTACCGCAGCCTGACTGGCGTGACGATAATGCAATTCATGAGTTTGGCAAACCGCGCCTTGGTTTTTTAGTATCCTCTGGAAATATGGATTCTATGGTAAATCACTATTCTGTTTCCAAAAAAAGACGTCAGATGGATGCATACACTCCAGGTGGGGTGATTGGAAAGCGCCCAGATTATGCAGATGTTGTTTATGGAAATTATATACGCCGTAATTTTCCAGACAGTCCAATTATTTTAGGCGGAATCGAAGCATCTCTTCGCCGCCTGGCACATTACGACTATTGGTCAGATAAGTTAAAGCGTTCTATTTTGATAGAAGCACAGGCGGATATCATCTCGTATGGAATGGGAGAGCATTCCATTGTCGAGATTGCAGATGCATTAAACAGCGGTCTGCCTGTAAGTGAACTTACCTTTATACGCGGAACTGTATGTAAGGTGCGTTCACTTGACCGTGTGCCGGATGCCTTAGTGCTTCCGACATATGATGAGCTGACAAAAGATAAGAAACAATATGCAGCCAGCTTTTATAAGCAGTACTGCAATACTGATCCATTTACGGCAAAACAGCTTGCTGAGCCATACGGATCACATCTTTATGTCATTCAAAATCCACCTGCCTATCCGCTTACAACACAGGAGATGGATGACGTGTATGAGCTTCCTTATATGAGAACGTATCATCCGTCTTACGAGGCGCTAGGCGGTGTGCCGGCCATCTCAGAAATTAAATTTTCACTTTGCAGCAATCGCGGCTGCTTTGGCGGCTGCAGCTTCTGCGCTCTTACATTTCATCAGGGACGAATCATTCAGACAAGAAGTCATGAATCATTGATTCGCGAAGCAAAACTGATGACACAGGAAAAAGATTTTAAAGGATATATCCACGATGTAGGAGGTCCAACGGCAAACTTCCGTCATCCAGCCTGTCAAAAACAGCTGACTAAAGGTGTCTGCACGGGAAAGCAGTGTTTATTCCCGTCACCATGTAAAAACCTTACAGTTGACCACCAGGATTATATCCAGCTTCTTCGAAAACTGCGCGCTCTTCCAAAGGTAAAGAAAGTTTTTATCCGCTCAGGTATTCGTTTTGATTATGTGTTGGCAGATAAAAGCGATGCTTTCCTTAAGGAGCTTTGCCAGTATCATGTCAGTGGACAGCTTAAGGTTGCCCCGGAGCATGTTTCTGACCGCGTTTTAAAATATATGGGTAAACCAGAAAATGCCGTCTACAAGCGTTTTACACAGCGCTACAAAGCAATGAATGAAAAGCTTGGACTCAAGCAATATCTGGTTCCTTATTTAATGTCATCTCATCCAGGCTCCCAGCTTACGGATGCGGTGGAGATGGCAGAGCATCTGCGTGATTTAGGCTACATGCCGGAACAGGTTCAGGATTTTTATCCGACACCGTCCACGATTTCAACCTGCATGTATTATACAGGCATTGATCCTCGTACAGGAGAGTCTGTTTATATTCCAAAGGATCCTCATGAAAAAGCCATGCAGCGTGCGCTTATCCAATACCGTGATCCAAAGCTTTATGATCTGGTAAAAGAGGCGCTTATAAAGTGTGGCCGTCAGGATTTGATTGGTTTTGGCAAGGAATGTCTGATTGCACCAAGAAATATCAAACAGGGCAGAAATACAAATACGCAGTATGCAAAGAAACACAATGACAGCAGCAATACAAGACAACATCGTAGTGACAGCAAAGGCAGATATTCTGCGGGCAAAAGGAGGAAGTAAACATGTTAGGATTTGAGGAAGTAGAAAAGTATGACCCTGAATTGGCACAGGCAATGTCGGATGAGCTAACAAGACAGCGTACCCATATTGAGCTGATTGCCTCTGAAAATCTTGTAAGCAAGGCTGTTATGGCAGCAATGGGCAGCGTTCTGACAAACAAATATGCAGAGGGTTATCCGGGAAAACGCTATTATGGTGGATGCGAATATGTTGACGTAGTAGAGGAGTTAGCAAGAGAGCGCGCAAAGAAACTTTTTGGTTGTGAGTATGTCAATGTGCAGCCGCACTCTGGAGCACAGGCAAATATGGCAGTCTTTTTTGCCGTATTAAATCCTGGTGATACCTTTATGGGTATGAGCCTCGACATGGGTGGTCATCTTACACATGGAAGCCCGGTAAACATGTCAGGAAAGTACTTTCACGCTGTTCCTTATGGAATTAATGCAGATGGCTTTATTGATTATGACGAAGTTCGCCGTATTGCACTTGAGTGCAAGCCAAAGATGATCGTAGCCGGTGCCTCTGCCTACGCAAGAAAGATCGACTTTAAGCGCTTCCGTGAGATCGCAGATGAAGTAGGCGCAGTTTTAATGGTTGATATGGCACATATCGCAGGTCTTGTCGCAGCTGGACTTCATGAAAGTCCAATTCCTTACGCTCATGTAACTACTACAACCACTCATAAGACACTTCGCGGACCGCGAGGCGGCATGATCATGTGCAGCAACGAGGTTAACAAAAAGTACAACTTTAATAAGGCAATTTTCCCAGGCATTCAGGGCGGACCGCTTATGCATGTTATCGCAGGAAAGGCTGTTTGCTTTAAGGAAGCACTTGATCCGTCATTCAAGCTTTATGCACAGGGAATTATTGATAATGCGCAGGCACTTGCTTCTGGCCTTATGAATCGTGGCTTTGAGCTTGTATCAGGCGGAACAGATAATCATCTAATGCTCGTAAATCTGATAAATAAGGGTGTAACTGGAAAGCAGGCTGAAAAGATGCTTGATGCTGCCAACATTACATGCAATAAGAACACCGTACCGAATGACCCACAGTCTGCATTTACGACAAGTGGTATCCGTCTTGGAACAGCCGCTGTTACTACCAGAGGCTTTAATACAGCTGATATGGATGTTGTCGCACAGGCAATCTCTCTTGTTATCGACGATATGGAGAAGAACAAAGAAGAAGCAATGGCACTTGTTAAGAGCCTGACTGACAAATATCCGTTATACGAATAATTGTAATTTTAGTAATGAGGTATCATGGAAACATTAAAAATTCGCTATTTGAGTGACAAAATTGAAAAACTCCGTTTCATCGACGGAAAATCTGATTGGATTGATCTAAGAAGCGCAGAGGATGTAAATATGAAGGCCGGAGAGGCTCGTCTTATTTCTCTTGGTATTGCAGTGCAGCTTCCAAAGGGCTACGAGGCACATGTTGTTCCAAGAAGCAGTACATTTAAGAATTTCGGTCTCATCCAGACAAATCATATGGGTGTGATTGATGAAAGCTACTGCGGTGATCATGACGAATGGAAAGTACCTGTGATGGCGGTACGCGACACATGTATTCACGTAAATGACAGAATTTGCCAGTTTCGTATTATGGCGCATCAGCCAGCACTTCAATTTGAAGAAGTGGAGCATTTAGAAGGCTGTGACCGCGGCGGTTTTGGAACAACTGGAAAGCAGTAATTGTTGCACAAAAATCTAAAAAAGGCGTCTCACAAAAATGTGAGGCGCTTTTTTAATAACAGCAATTTTAAGGCTCATTTAAGGCTCAAATGTTATAAGCTGTTCTGCATATGGAAGTGTTTCAATCCAATCACAGAATGTGTGCCACTCTGCCAGCTTATGATTCTTTCTTGCACGATAGATATTGATTAATGTCTCATAATTAAATGTGCAGGTGCGCATCTGGTTATAGCTGCTTGGAAGAAGCTGGATCATATCATACCAGTCATCCTTTGATTTTGTCTCCTTAAAACGAAGACGGATGTTTTCAAGCTCGGCAACAACTGTTTCCATAAATTTTTTTGTACCGTCTGTCATATGATCGCAGGAGAAGTCATCCATTGAGAATGGTTTGCTGTGGATTTTATGCATAGTACTTGTTGAGTTAGCAACAGTAGCTACCTTATATGTATCATATTCCTTCCACCAGTAAAGTGGTGCAGTTACATCTACGCTGACAAAAACCATACGCAGATATTTTCTATGGTCAGAACCTGCCTTTGCAAGACGCATTGCCAGATCAAGATCATTTGGTCCAAAAACAAAGCTGCCGTCAGGCTCGGTATGGCTGTCCATACGCCCCCAGCTGTTTAAGGGATTTCTGGCTCCGCGGATGGCATTTTCAAAATTCATAACAGATGTATTTTTTAAAGTAAGCATTTATGTCATTCCTCCTGTTTTTTTGCATCTGACTTATCTTAACATATTCAGCCAATATCTGCAATATCATATTCAGTTTGCAGCAAAAGCATCACATATAAACTCTGCTGGTCCGCTTAAAAAAACAGCTTCTCCATTGCCATTCCAGCTAATAGTCAATGTTCCGCCTGGTACCTCTGCCAAAACCTTATTTTCCATTCCTTTTTGCTGTATGGCACAGACAGCTGCTGCACATGCACCTGTTCCGCATGAGAGTGTTTCTTTAGAACCTCGTTCCCAAATTCGAAGGCAAATCTTATTATGAGAAACTATCTGAACAAATTCAACATTACTGCGTTCCCCTAATTGTGGATGACACTCTAAAAATGGTCCCCACTTTTCAACCGGATATTCAGAAGGAGAATTAGGAACAAAACATACTGCATGAGGATTGCCCAATGAGACAGGTGTTACAAAAAAGAAACCAATTTCAAGACTAGAAGAAAGAACAGGGACTCCCATATCCACACAAACTGATTTAACATACATTTCATCTTCAATATCAAGATAAAGTGTACGTATTCCACTTTTTGTCTCAACGCAGATGATATGCTTTTTTATTAGTCCGCGTTCATACACATATTTCCCTAAGCAGCGTATTCCATTTCCGCACATGGCTCCCTCAGAGCCATCAGCATTAAACATGCGCATACGACAATCAGCGATGTCTGATGGACAAATTAAAATCAAACCATCAGAACCTATTCCAAAATGACGGTCACTAAGACGTATTGCTATCTGACTCCAATTTGTCTCATTAAATATTTTAAAATTGTCTGCGTCAAATAAATTTGCAAAGATATAATCATTTCCAGTTGCCTGCATTTTTGTAAACTTTAAATTCATCTGATTCCAACCCATTTTATGTGATTCATATCATTATATGCAGTATTGCTCAGAAATTTAACAGATATCAAATCAGAAGTCAGTCGTTGAAGCACCGTTACAGTTTACGGATAAGCCAATATTGCAGCAAAGCCCGAAGGTGAATGGATTTCACGAGCCGGACACTTGGAGCAGGTCTTTCAAAGTAATGTATAATAAAAAAGAATATAAAAGGGACCTGCGGAGTTTGGTCCGGCGACGAAACCATTGCACCTAAGGGCTTTCGTAACATGACGCGTGAACTGTAACAGCTACATATTTTAGTTGATTTTTAAAAGTCTGTATGGTAAGATACTGATATATGTATCTAGGTGAAATGATAACCAAAGATACAACCCACAGAAAGGACGAGATAAACATGGAAAAACAGCGCAGAGTTATGCTTAAGCTCAGCGGAGAAGCATTAGCTGGTGAAAAAAAGACTGGTTTTGATGAAGAAGTTGTAAAGGACGTTGCAAGACAGGTAAAGCTGTCAGTTGACCAAGGCGTACAGGTTGCAATTGTAATTGGCGGCGGAAACTTCTGGAGAGGCCGTTCCAGCAACGCAATTGATAGACCAAAGGCAGACCAGATTGGTATGTTAGCAACTGTTATGAACTGTATCTATGTATCTGAAATCTTCCGTACCACAGGCATGAAGACTGAAATCTTCACACCATTTGCCTGCAGCACCTTTACAAAGCTGTTTTCTAAGGATGCAGCAAATGAAGCACTTGCACAGGGAAAGGTTGTCTTCTTTGCTGGCGGTACCGGACATCCATATTTTTCTACTGACACTGGTGTTGTACTGCGTGCTATTGAGATGGAGGCAGACGTTATCCTTCTTGCAAAGGCAATCGACGGTGTTTATGACAGTGATCCGGCAAAGAATCCAGATGCTGTCAAGTATGATACCGTAACTATTAAAGAGGTCGTAGATAAGCGCCTTGCTGTTATTGATATGACGGCATCTATCATGTGTATGGAAAACCATATGCCGCTTGCTGTATTTGGCTTAAACGAAGAAAATAGCATTGCAAATGCATTAAACGGCAAGATTACAGGAACTCATGTAACAGCCTGAAAATGTAAAAATTTAAAAACCATAAAACCGAAGGAGCGTAACTATGAAGGAAGTTATTAAAAAATGTGAAGAGAAGATGACAAAAACCTGCGAAAATCTGGATGGCGAGTTTTCCAATATCCGTGCAGGACGTGCAAATCCAAATCTGTTAAACAGAATTATGGTTGAATATTATGGAACTCCAACTCCTATGCAGCAGGTAGGAAATATTTCAGTTCCGGAGCCGAGAATCATCCAGATTAATCCGTGGGAGAAGAGTCTGTTAAAGGCTATCGAGAAAGCTATTCTGGCATCTGATCTTGGAATCACACCAACAAATGATGGTACAAGCATTCGCCTTGTATTCCCAGAGCTTACAGAGGAAAGACGTAAGGAATTAGTAAAGGACATTAAGAAGAAGGGTGAGGCTGCAAAGGTTGCTGTCCGCAATGTTCGCCGTGATGCAAACGATACCTTAAAGAAGATGGAAAAGTCAACTGACATTACTGAGGATGAGCGCAAGGAAGGCGAAGAGAAAATCCAGAAGATGACAGACAAATATGTTGCAAAGATAGACAAGAGTGTTGAGAATAAATCAAAGGAAATCATGACTGTCTAATAATAAGAAAGTTTCAGGGCAGGCGTTTTGCCTGTCCTGTTTTGTGTAACAAGATAGAATAAGATTATACCTGTGAGGTACTCATATGGATGAACAAAAAAAGATTCCGCGTCATGTCGCGATCATTATGGACGGAAACGGCAGATGGGCTGAGCGCAGAAAGCTGCCGCGAAAAATGGGTCATGCAGAAGGCTGTAAGGTACTAGAGCAAACTGTGCGCGATGCAGCTGATCTTGGTATTGACTATTTGACTGTTTATGCTTTTTCCACTGAAAACTGGAAGCGCTCTGAGGAAGAGGTTTCGGCGCTTATGGTTCTTATGGGCTTTTACATTAAAAAGCTTTTAAAGGTAGCCGAAGAGGAGAATGTACGTGTTAAAATTATAGGAGAGCGAAGTCGCTTTGCACCAGATCTGGTGAAGGGTTTAAATAAGCTTGAGTATGAGACAAGAAATAATACACGCATGGTATTTGCTATTGCGATCAACTATGGTGCAAGAGACGAGATGCGCCGCGGAATGATTCGCATGGCAGAGGATGTGAAAGCAGGAAAGCTCGAGCCTACAGTTATTACGGAGCAGACAATTGGCTCTTATCTGGATACTGCAGATATGCCAGATCCAGATCTTTTAATTCGCACAAGCGGTGAGCTTCGTCTGTCAAACTTCTTGCTCTGGCAGCTGGCTTACACAGAAATTTATGTGACAGATGTTTTGTGGCCTGATTTTAACAAGGAAGAGCTGCAAAAGGCAGTAGATTCATTTGGAAAGCGTGAGCGTCGTTATGGAGGCCGTCTGACCAAATAAGATTTATATAACATTTTACTTACAGAAAGGCATAAAAATTTATGTTTATTACAAGAACAATCAGCGGAATCGTGCTGTTGGCAGTGACTATGTGTGCAATCATCGCCTCGGGCCCGCTTCTGTATTTATTTATGCTTCTGATCAGCCTGGTTGGCATGTATGAGCTGTACCGTGTTTTTCAGATGGAAAAAAAGATTCCTGCGCTTGTTGGTTATCTGACAGCAATCGGAATAGAATCTGTCATTCTGGCAGGAAAAAATGATCTTGTTGTTCTTATACTTGTCTTAGGATTTTTGGCAATGATGGTCTCATATGTGGCTACTTATCCAAAATTCACGGCAGAAGAGATTGCAAAAGCAACATTTGGAATGGTATATGTGGCATTGATGATGTCATTTATTTTCCAAACAAGAATAAGCAATGATGGTGCCTACACAGTATGGCTGATCTTTATCAGCGCATGGGGCTGTGATACATGTGCATATTTAGTTGGACGTGCGATTGGAAAACATAAAATGACACCTGTATTAAGTCCAAAAAAATCAATCGAGGGTGCAGTCGGCGGAATTATAGGAAGTGCATTAATTGGTGCGCTTTATGGAACAATTTTCAAGACAAATCTGACTGAATTTTCAAATCCGGCTGTTTTTTGTGCTATTATTGGTGCATGCGGCGGCTTTATCTCCATGTTTGGAGATCTTTCCGCTTCTGCGATCAAACGCCAGTACCAGATTAAGGATTATGGAAATCTGATTCCGGGACACGGCGGAATCATGGATCGTTTTGACAGTATTATTTTTACAGCACCGTTAATCTACATTCTCGTAACGCTGCTTCAGCGTATTGCGTAAGCGAAGAATAATTAACGAAGAAAGGCAGGTTTTTATAATGAAAAAAATTGCCATTTTAGGATCTACCGGTTCTATTGGAACACAAAGCTTAGAGGTTATTCGCAGCCAGCCAGATATGGAAGCAACTGTGTTAGCCGCCGGAAGTAATGTTGAACTGCTTGAAAAGCAGATTCGCGAATTTCATCCAAAGCTTGTATGTGTTTATAAAGAAGATGCGGCAAAACTATTAAAACAGGCTGTTGCCGACCTTGATGTAACGATTGTAAGCGGAATGGATGGTCTTATTGAGGCGGCTGCATTCCCGGAAACACAGATCGTTGTCACTGCAGTTGTCGGAATGATTGGAATACGTCCGACTATAGCAGCTATTAAGGCAGGCAAGGATATCGCACTTGCAAATAAGGAAACACTTGTTACTGCCGGTCATCTGATTATTCCAATGATCAAGCAGTATGGAGTGCGCCTGCTTCCAGTAGACAGTGAGCATTCTGCTATTTTCCAGTCACTTATGGGAAGCTCTCCAGAAGGATCAACTGGTCACAAGATTGATAAAATTCTTCTGACAGCATCTGGCGGACCGTTCCGTGGATGGACGAAAGAACAGATGAAAAATATTCGTCCTGAGGATGCATTAAAGCATCCTAACTGGGTAATGGGAAGAAAGATTACAATTGATTCTTCTACCATGGTAAATAAGGGATTAGAGGTTATGGAAGCAAAGTGGCTTTTTGGCGTTGAATATGATCAGGTTCAGGTTGTGATCCAGCCGCAGTCTGTTATCCATTCAATGGTACAGTTTGAGGATGGTGCTGTTATTGCCCAGCTTGGCACACCTGATATGAAGCTTCCTATTCAGTTAGCATTGACATATCCAGACAGAAGATATCTTCCTGGAAAACGCCTCGATTTTGCAGAACTTGGAAGCATCAGCTTCTTTGCACCTGATTTTGAAAACTTCCCTGGACTGGCACTTGCTTATAAAGTTGGAAAAGAAGGTGGAAACAGACCAACAATATACAACGCAGCTAATGAGTTTGCTGTCAGCCGTTTTCTTGATCACAAATTGTCATATCCGGGCATTATTGAGGCAATTGAAGCTTCTCTTGATCATGTTGGCTTTGTTCAAAATCCGAATGTCGACAAGATTTTAGAGACTGAGGCAGCTGTATACGAATTTTTACAGTCAGCGTTGGCATAGATTACAACAGGGTAAGAAACTAGTACGAAAAGAAAGAGGAAAGTATGAATCCATTCAGCATTATTGCACTTTTTTTAATTATCGGATTGGTTGTATTCATCCATGAATTTGGCCATTTCCTTCTTGCAAAAAAGAACGGGGTAGGGGTAATTGAGTTTTCAATTGGCATGGGACCGAGACTTTTGAGCACTGTTCATAAGGGAACACGATATTCTCTTAAATGGATACCTTTTGGCGGCTCCTGCCTGATGCTGGGGGATGACAATGGAATAGTTGATCCGGACGCAGAAGAAATTACAGACAAGGCGCATAGTCTTGCTGAGAAGAATGTCTGGGCACGTATTTCAATTATTGCAGCAGGACCAATCTTTAATTTTTTGCTTGCCTTTGTGCTTGCTGTTATTGTGATCGGTTTTGCTGGAAGCGATAAGCCATATGTGCAGGGTGTTATTGACAAGTATCCTGCACAGGAGGCAGGTCTTGAGAAAGGCGATTTAATCACCTCAGTGAATGGCTCACGTGTCCATTTGTTTCGTGAAATTCAGATCTATATGGCAATGAACCCTGGCAAATCACTTGACGTTACTTATGTAAGAGATAACCAGACTCATGAAACAACACTTGTTCCAAAGTATGACGAGGCAAATAATACGTATTACATGGGTATTTACTCTGGTGCTCGCTATGGCTTAAAATGGTATGAGACACTCCAATATGGTCTTTACGAGGTGAAATATAACGTTGTTACGGTAATCAAAAGTCTTGGTATGATATTTACCGGAGACCTTCCGATGACGAGCTTTTCTGGTCCTGTTGGTATTGCGACTACAGTAAATGATATGGTTGAAGAGGTCAATACCTCTATGGCCGATGAATCGTTTTCAGACCGTGCGATGACGATGTTTTTAACGCTTGCAAATTTTGTTGTCATGATCAGTGCCAACTTAGGCGTCATGAATCTGCTTCCAATTCCGGCATTAGACGGCGGAAGATTACTGTTTTTACTAATTGAAGCAGTGCGGGGCAAGCCGGTGCCAAAAGAAAAAGAGGCAATCGTTCATATCGCAGGAATTATTTTCCTCTTCATTTTTATGATATTCATTTTGTTTAGCGATATTATAAAGATTTTCCAGTGAGGAATCATTGATATGTGAGGGGTAAAAAATGGAACAAAATACAAAGCAAATTCGAGAACTTACAAAAGAAATACGAATAGGAGACCGTGTGATTGGCGGCAGTTATCCTATTTTGATTCAGTCTATGACAAATACAAAGACACAGGATGTTGATGCAACTGTTGAACAGATTCTTCGTCTTGAAGATGCTGGCTGCGAGATTGTTCGCTGTACAGTGCCTGATATGGAGGCGGCAAAGGCAATTGGTGAGATTAAAAAGCGTATTCATATTCCGTTAGTAGCCGATATTCATTTTGATTACAGGCTGGCAATTGCCGCTATGGAAAATGGTGCTGATAAGATTCGCATTAATCCTGGAAATATCGGAAGTGATGAGCGTGTGCGTGCTGTTGTCGAGAAGGCAAAGGAATATCATGTTCCTATCCGTGTCGGTGTTAATAGTGGTTCTCTTGAAAAAAAATATATTGAAAAATATAATGGCGTGACGGCAGAGGGCCTGGTAGAGAGTGCTCTTGAAAAGGTGGCAATGATTGAACAGTTTGGTTATGATCAACTTGTCATCAGCATTAAATCATCGGATGTTATGATGTGCGTAAAAGCGCATGAATTAATTGCCGATAAAACACCTTATCCGCTTCATGTTGGCATCACTGAGGCTGGAACAATTATTTCAGGAAATATTAAATCATCTATTGGTCTAGCATTAATTTTAAATCAGGGAATTGGAAATACCATCCGCGTATCACTGACTGGTGACCCTGTTGAAGAGATTCGTTCAGCTAAGATCATTTTAAAGACACTTGGTATTCGAAAGGGTGGTGCAGAGATTGTATCCTGTCCAACCTGCGGACGTACACAGATTGATCTGATTCGTCTGGCAAATGAGGCAGAAACGCTTGTCAGCCGTTATCCATATGATATTAAGGTTGCTGTTATGGGCTGTGTTGTAAATGGTCCAGGTGAGGCAAAGGAAGCTGATCTTGGCATTGCAGGAGGTCTTGGCTGCGGTGTTATCATAAAAAAGGGTGAAATCATCCGAAAGCTTCCGGAAGAGGAGCTACTTGCCGGATTAAAGGAAGAATTGGATAACTGGCAGGCATAATAATTCAGAAAGGAACTTTCATGGCAAAGCGCTTTTTTGAAACATTTCCGGCGCTTATCCTAGAAGATGAGCTGAAGGATCTGTTCGAATTTGCAGAAGTAACTGCATTAAAATATAATCGTGACAGGACGGCGATTCATGTCTATCTGCTTTGTCGCCGTCTGATTTCAAAGCCGCAGATTTATGCGGTGGAGTCTAAAATTGAAAAGCAGATGTTTCCTGATGGTGATATGAAGATTCGTATATTTGAATCTTTTTCACTGTCAGAACAATACACACCGTCATATCTTGTTGATGTCTATAAGGACAGTTTATTTGCAGAAATTAAGCGTCGAAGTGATCTGGATTATCATATTTTGATGCGCGCTGACTGGAAGGTAGCTGATGATGATTCTCTTTTGCTTACATTAGAGGATAGTCTTTGGGCTAGAAATCGTGCTGGCGAGCTGCGTGAATGGATTCAGATGGTTTTTTATGACCGCTGTGCAATATCAATTCCTGTAGCAGTATCATTTAAAGAGCGTGATACAACAGCAATTGAGGAAGAAAAAAAGCGCGCAGAGGCACAGGCTATCGCACGTATCATGAAGGCCAACAGCGTGGCTTCCAAAGAGAAAGAGGATGAATTTATTGATACAGCCTCTGCTGATACGAAAAAAGGCAGTGAAAAAACTACTCTTAGAAAAGGAGATCCCTCAAAAGCTGCCAAATCAGCTGGCGAAAAAAACGTTCAGACACCGCGCGAAATTCCAGGCGGCAATTTTCAAAAATCATCCTATAACAAGGGTAATAAAGGCGGATACAGCGCCAAGCGTCCTCTTCGTTCAGACGATCCAAACATGGTATATGGACGCAATTTTGAGGATGTCACACCAATGAAAATTGTTGAGATTCAGGAGGAGATCGGAGAAGTTGTCATAAATGGAAAGATTATTGCTGTAACTGAGCGTGAGCTTAGAAATGGCGAGAAAACTATCATTTCCTTTGCTGTAACTGATTACACAGATACGATCATGGCAAAAATCTTTGTTCCAAATGAGTTTTTAGCCGAATTAAAAAAGGATGTGGCTGTTGGCAAGGCTGTAACTGTTAAGGGCATCGCCATGATGGATAAGTTTGACCATGAAGTAACGATTTCCTCTGTATCAGGTATAAAGCGTGCGGAATGGAAGGAAGAAAAACGCGAAGATCACGCTCTTGTAAAACGAGTTGAACTTCACTGCCATACAAAGTCCTCAGAGATGGATGCTGTATCTGATGCGCAAGCGCTTGTAAAAACAGCAAAGGGCTGGGGCCACACTGCTCTTGCCATAACAGATCATGGCTGTGCGTATGCTTTCCCGGAAGCTGCACATGCATTGTCAAAGGATGATGATTTTAAGCTGATCTTTGGCTGCGAGGGATACTTAGTCGATGACTTAAAGGAAATTGTTGTAAATAGTAACGGTGCTTCTCTTGATGCTTCATATGTTGTATTTGATATTGAGACAACAGGATTTCATCCATCTAAAAATAAAATCATTGAGATTGGTGCTGTAAAGGTGATAAATGGTGAGATTACAGACCGCTTTTCTGAGTTCATCAATCCGCGTGTTCCTATTCCGTTTACGATTGAACGACTAACCGGAATCAATGATGCTATGGTTTGTGATGCACCAGGCGTAGAGGAAATTCTTCCTAAATTTTTGAGCTTTTGCGAAGGCTGTGTCCTTGTAGCGCATAATGCGTCCTTTGATACAAGCTTTATCCGCTATAATGCGGAGCAGCTTGGCATTGAATTTCCTCCAACTTACGTTGATACAGTTGGACTGGCACGTTTTCTTCTGCCGCATCTTGGACGTTTTAAGCTTGATACTGTTGCAAAAGAGCTTCATGTTTCACTTGAGAATCATCATAGGGCAGTAGATGATGCCGGGGCAACAGCAGAAATTTTTGTCAAGTTTCTTCCGATGCTTAAGAAGAAAGGCTTTGAAACACTTGATGATATTGTAGAAAAGGCTGTTATGACACCAGAGGCAATCATGCGAATGCCTACGTATCACATCATATTGCTTGCAGCGAATGAAGTAGGCCGAATAAATCTGTATCGTCTGATCTCAATGGCACATGTTAAATATTTTGCCAGAAGACCGAGATTCCCACGCTCAGAAATTATGAAATACAGAGAGGGACTGATTATTGGATCGGCGTGTGAGGCAGGCGAGCTGTTTCGTGCAATCACAGGAGGAGAGAGCGATGATGAAATTGCAAAAATTGTCTCCTTTTATGATTATCTGGAAATTCAGCCTACAGGAAACAATGAGTTTATGCTGCGTGAAGAAGATTCTCCTTATAAGACAAGAGAAGATCTTGAGGCGCTTAATAAAAAGATTGTTCAGCTTGGCGAGCTTTACGATAAACCTGTCTGCGCAACATGCGATGTGCATTTTTTAAATCCAGAGGATGAGGTTTACCGCCGTATTATTATGAGCGGTAAAGGCTTTAAGGATGCTGATTTCCAGCCGCCGCTTTATTACAGAACAACAGAAGAAATGCTAAAGGAATTTGAATATCTGGGAAGTGACAAGGCATATGAGGTAGTTGTCACAAATACGAATCTGATTGCAGATCGTATTGATCATCTGGCACCTGTACGACCTGATAAATGTCCGCCTGTTATTGAAAATTCAGATATAGACCTTAGAAATATGTGTTATGAAAAGGCACATTCAATGTATGGCGATCCGCTGCCGCCAATAGTAGAAGAGCGCCTAGAGCATGAGCTTCACTCAATCATTTCAAATGGCTTCGCCGTTATGTATCTGATTGCCGTTAAGCTTGTTCATAAGTCAAACGAAGACGGTTACATGGTAGGCTCACGTGGTTCTGTCGGATCATCATTTGTTGCAACTATGTCTGGAATTACAGAGGTAAACCCATTAAGTCCACATTATTACTGCAAGAAATGTCATTACAGTGATTTTGATTCAGAGGAAGTTAAAAAGTTTGGCGGCGGTGCAGGCTGTGATATGCCGGATAAAATTTGTCCTGTATGTGGTGAAAAGCTTGCAAAGGATGGCTATGATATCCCATTCGAGACATTCCTAGGCTTTTACGGTGATAAGGAGCCTGATATCGACTTAAACTTCTCTGGTGAATACCAGAGTAAGGCTCATGCCTATACAGAGGTTATTTTTGGTGCCGGGCAAACCTTTAGAGCCGGCACTGTAGGTACACTGGCAGAAAAAACAGCATTTGGCTACGTGAAGAATTATTATGAAGAACATAACCAGCATAAGCGTGAGTGCGAAATTAACCGCCTTGTCACTGGCTGTACTGGCGTAAAGCGAACATCGGGCCAGCATCCCGGCGGAATAATTGTACTTCCAATTGGTGAAGATATTAACTCCTTCACACCAGTACAGCATCCGGCAAATGATATGACGACCAGCACAGTAACAACACACTTTGATTACCATTCAATCGATCATAACTTGTTAAAGCTTGACATACTTGGTCATGATGATCCTACCATGATCCGTATGCTTGAAGATTTAACAGGAATTGATGCAAGAGAAATTCCGCTTGACAGTCCGGAGGTAATGTCATTATTTAAGGACACCTCTGCGCTTGGAATAAAGCCAGAGGATATAGGTGGCTGTAAGCTTGGCGCACTTGGTCTTCCGGAGTTTGGCACTGACTTTGCTATGGGCATGTTAATTGAGACACAGCCGCAGCATTTCTCAGATTTAGTTCGTATTGCAGGATTGTCACATGGTACAGATGTATGGCTTGGAAATGCTCAGACACTTCTGCAAGAGAAAAAGGCAACCATTTCAACTGCTATCTGTACGCGAGATGATATCATGGTTTACCTAATCAGCAAGGGCATTGAAAAAGGTCTTTCGTTTAAGATCATGGAGGCAGTTCGAAAAGGAAAGGGTCTTCAGCCAGAATGGGAGCAGACTATGGTTGAGCATGATGTGCCAGACTGGTATATATGGTCTTGTAAAAAGATTAAATACATGTTCCCTAAGGCACATGCCGCAGCTTATGTTATGATGATGTGGCGAATTGCATACTGCAAAATCTTTTATCCGCTAGCATTTTATGCTGCCTACTTTAGTATACGTGCAGCTGCCTTTTCATATGAATTGATGTGTCAGGGCAAAGAAGCACTAGAACGTCATATGGCTGATTATGAAAGCCGAATGGACACGCTTTCACCAAAGGAGAAGGATTCCTATCACGATATGCGTATTGTTCAGGAAATGTATGTAAGAGGCTTTGAATTTACACCAATTGACTTATTTAAGGTACAGGCAACAAGATTTCAGATTGTTGATGGAAAGCTAATGCCATCACTAAGCTCTATAGAAGGTCTTGGAAATAAAGCAGCAGAATCCATTGTAGAAGCAGCACTAGGAGGAGCATTCCTTTCAAGACAAGATTTTCGAGAGCGCGCCAAAGTGGGACAGACAGTCAGTGATAAGCTTTTGGAGCTTGGAATTTTAAGTGATATTCCAGAGTCCAATCAGCTGTCGCTCTTTGACTTTTAACAAATATTATATTAGAATAGAGGAAAACAAATGAAAATAGGATTTGATAATGAAAAGTATCTCAAAATTCAGTCAGAACATATCAAGGAGAGAATTAATCAGTTCGGCGATAAGCTGTATCTAGAATTTGGCGGAAAGCTGTTTGATGACTATCACGCCTCAAGAGTTCTTCCGGGATTTGCACCAGACAGTAAGCTTCAGATGTTAATGCAGCTGTCTGATATGGCTGAGATCGTTATTGTAATTTCAGCGACAGATATTGAAAAAAATAAAAAGCGTGGTGATCTTGGAATTACTTACGATGTTGATGTACTTCGTCTTATATCAGAATATGAAAAAAAGGGACTGTATGTTGGAAGTGTCGTAATAACACAGTTCGCCGGTCAGGCAGGTGCTGTTCAGTTCCAGAAGCGTCTTGAAAAGAAGGGTATTGATGTATACCGTCATTACCTTATTGATGGCTATCCATCAAATGTTTCTCTTATTGTAAGCCCTGATGGTTTTGGTAAAAACGAATATGTCCGCACAACAAGACCGCTAGTTGTTGTCACTGCACCAGGACCGGGAAGCGGTAAGATGGCAACATGTCTTTCTCAGCTTTACCATGAAAATTTACGCGGAGTACGTGCCGGCTACGCTAAGTTTGAGACATTCCCGATCTGGAATATTCCTCTAAAGCACCCTGTAAATCTGGCTTATGAAGCTGCTACAGCCGATCTAAATGATGTTAATATGATCGATCCATTCCATTTAGAGGCATATGGTGTTACAACTGTAAATTATAACCGTGATATTGAGATTTTCCCTGTTTTAAATGCTATCTTTGAGCGCATTTATGGAGAAAATCACTATTACAAGTCTCCAACTGATATGGGTGTCAACATGGCTGGAAATTGTATTATCGACGATGAGGCATGCTGTGAAGCATCCAGAATGGAAATTATTCGTCGTTATTACACAGCCATGAATAAGATTGCAAAAGAGGATGGCGGCGAGAATGAGTTGTACAAGATTGAGCTTTTGATGAAGCAGGCAAAAATCACACCAGCTGACCGCAAGGTAACAGTAGCTGCCATGGACCGCGCAAACAAGCTTGGTGTTCCTACTGCTGCAATGGAGCTTCCAGATGGAACAATCGTTACCTCTAAGACAAGTGATCTTCTTGGTGCCTCTGCCGCACTTCTTTTAAATGCTTTAAAGCAGTTAGCACAGATTGATCACGACAGAAATCTGATCTCTCCAGAAGTTATTGAACCAATTCAGAAATTAAAGACAGGCTATCTTGGTGCAAAAAATCCACGTCTTCACACCGATGAAGTATTAGTTGCACTTTCTGTAACTGCTGCATCAGACCCGATTGCAAAACTTGCAATGGAGCAGATGCCAAAGCTGTCTGGATGCCAGATGCATACTTCTGTTATGCTTTCCGATGTAGACAGTAAGACACTTAAGCGCCTTGGTGTTGATCTGACATGTGAGCCTGTACGCGAATCTGCAGCAAAAGGAGAGTTCTGATTTGTTAACAATCAGCTGATAAAAAACAGCAGGGAGGAAAAAATGGAACGCATTGAAATTGTTGAAAATGGCTTGTTTCTTGTATTTGAAATTGCTGATGATAAATGTTTTAAATTTCTTCATTTTGGGAAAAAGCCATTTAATGAAAAAGATATTATTGCGCGATCTACATCATATGGTTTTAGATTTGTTGAAATTAATCTGGCTGGTTATGATCGTCCCTATGAGCGCCATGGAAACAAATATATTGTAACGGCACCTGGCTGGCATATGCGTTATGAATCTATGGAAGACGGCCGTAATCAAAACGGCCGTATCGTGATGTTTGTTCTGCGTGATGAAATAACAGATGTAATAGTAAAAAGCTACATGCAGTTTTATGACGGACTTTCCATTATTCGATTCTGGAACATAGTTGAAAACACAGGCAGCCAGACGCAGGTGTTAGACTATATTTCATCTTTTAATTATGAGGGAATTGACAAGGAAGGATCACTTCCTGCTGATAAAAAGCTGCAAATTCGCATACCGCACAACGGATGGCAAAAAGAAGTCAATTGGAAAACGTATGATCTTTGTGACTTTGGTATGGAACGTATTCAGCCAGCGTGTGATCAGCGCTCCTCAAACCTTCTTACAGTAAGCAATACTGGAAACTGGTCAGCTAAAGAACACCTTCCAATGGGATATCTTGAGAACACGCAGACACATACGGGTATGCTCTGGCAGATTGAAAATAATGGTTCCTGGCACTGGGAGATTGGAGATCAGAATGGTCATCTTTATTTGGCAGCATCTGGTCCGAATGAAATTTATTCTCACTGGTTTAAAAATCTAAAACCAGGAGATACTTTTACAAGCGTGCCTGTTGCTGTAAGCCTAACTGATCAAGGCTTTGATGATGCAGTTGGAACAATGACAAAATATCGCCGTATTATCCGCCGTCCAAATGCAGATAATGAATCTCTTAAAATTATCTTTAATGACTATATGAATTGTTTGTGGGGGCATCCGACGGCAGCAGAAGAGTTTCCACTAATAGATGCGGCAGCAGAGGCCGGATGCGAGTATTTTTGTATTGATGCCGGCTGGTATGCAGATGGTGATTGGTGGGATGCGGTTGGTGACTGGAGAGAGAGCAAAAAACGCTTTCCGAACGGTGTACGTGAAATTACCGATTATATTCGCAGTAAGGGAATGATTCCAGGCGTATGGCTTGAGCTTGAAGTTATGGGTATTAATTGTCATATGGCACAGGAGGTTCCTGATGACTGGTTTTTCATGCGTCATGGAAAACGTGTATATGATAGAAGTCGATATCAGCTTGACTACAGAAATCCAGAAGTTCGTGCCTATGCAGATAGTGTGATAGATCGCCTGATTAAAGATTATGGCGTTGGCTATATTAAAATGGACTATAACATTGAGCCTGGAATTGGTACCGACTTACATGCCGATAGTGCTGGAGACGGTATGTTATCACACGAGAGAGCTTATCTAAAATGGCTGGAAGCAGTATTTAAACGCTATCCGGATCTTGTAATTGAAAACTGTTCATCAGGTGGTCTTCGTATGGATTACGCTATGCTATCACGATACAGCATTCAGTCTACAAGTGATCAGGATGACTATCGTTATTATTGTACTATTGCAGCAAATTCGCCATCTGCATTGACACCAGAGCAAAGTGCAATTTGGTCATATCCACTTCGTGAAGGAGATCGGGAAGAGGTTGTCTTTAATATGGTTAACGCCATGCTGCTTCGCATTCATCAAAGTGGTCATTTAGCTGAACTTACTCAAGAACGCCGTGATCTGGTAAAGGAGGCACTCGATATTTACAAAACTATTCGAAAAGATATCAAAAATAGTGTTCCGATCTGGCCAATTGGATTATCGCAGTTTCATGATGAATGGACCTGTCTTGGTCTGCAATCAGAAAACAAAATTTATTTGGCTGTGTGGAGAAGAAATGGCGATAAACCTGTCATTGAAATTCCATTCGAACAGTTAAATAATAAAGAAGTGTCTGTCAGCTGTCTTTATCCATCATATTCAGAGGTTTTGTTTTCATGGAGCAAAGAAAGCAATGTATTGACCGTTACGATGGAAAAAGAATTTATGGCAAGACTGTTTTGTATTGAAATAAAATAAATAATCGTAAATAAGGCAATTGCCAAAAGGAGCTGTTATGGGAAAATTAGATCAGTATTGTTTTGATGGAACAAATGCACTTTCACTGAAAAAACTGCCGACAGACAGCAAAAAAGATCAGGTTGACAAAGAAAAAATTCTTGCAAAAACAGAAAAAAATCAGGAAAAAATTTTTGCACTTCAGGATAAGCTTTACGCAGATGCAAAAGAAGGACTAATTATTATCCTGCAGGCTAGAGATGCTGCAGGAAAGGACAGTACTATTCGTCATGTCATGGGCGGTATAAATCCGCAGGGTGTACAGGTTTTCAGCTACAAGCAGCCTTCTAAGGATGAGCTTGCGCATGATTATCTGTGGCGCTGCGTTACAAATCTTCCTAAGCGTGGAATGATAGCTATTTTTAATCGCTCTTACTACGAAGATGTATTAGTCGTAAAGGTTCATGAGCTTTACAAAGGCTACCATATGGCAGAACGTTGTTTAAATCCAGATACAATCATTGAGAATCGTTATCGCCAGATTCGCAATTTTGAGGAATATCTGTATGACAACAGCTACCGCGTCGTAAAGATTCTGCTTAATGTTTCTAAAGAAAAGCAAAAACAGCGTTTCCTTGAACGTATTGATCTTCCAGAGAAAAACTGGAAATTTTCCCAAAGCGATATGGCAGAGCGTGCTCTGTGGGATCAATACGATGATGCTTATGAGCGTGCTGTAAATGCAACTGCCACAAAGGAGAATCCATGGTATGTTATTCCGGCAGATCAGAAATGGTACAGCAGATATCTTGTATCAGAAATTATTCTTGATGTGCTGCAAAAAATTGATCCACAGTATCCAACTCTCTCACAAGAAGAAGCCAAGAAGCTTCCGCAGTATAAGGAGATGCTTCAAAATGAGAATATGAAGCATTCATGAAAATTAGATCTAGTATAAAAAGCCCGGCAGGAAGAGTAATCTTTCTGCCAGGCTTTTTTTAATATATTTTGATCTTTTTGATACCAGCTTGCATCGGTTTTCTGAATTTTTGACCCTGGTATTATTCAAATTGTTCTTTGTGCTTCTTTAACAATGTCTGAATCTTTTCTGTTGGAGATAAGCTGTTTCCAATCGGAACGTCATGATTAAGTGTATTGATGATATCAGCAGTAAACTTACTCATGTCAGCTTCAATGTACCAGCTTCTCTTAAGCAGCTCTGGAGAACGATAATTCAAGTTAGTTGTGATAACATAATCAAAGTAACCTTGAGAATTGAAATCATCAAACTTCTCTAATCCGTCTGTGAAAAGACCAAATGTACAACATACAACAACATTCTTTGCACCGCGGTCTTTCAGTTCCTTTGCTGTATCAAGCATACTCTCTCCGGAAGAGATCATATCGTCAATGATGATAACAGTTTTTCCCTTGATGTTTGCACCCAAAAATTCATGTGCAACAATCGGATTCTTTCCATTTACAACAGTAGAATAGTCTCTTCTCTTATAGAACATACCCATGTCAATGCCAAGGTTATTAGCAAAGTAAACAGCACGTCCCATTGCACCTTCATCAGGGCTGATTGCCATTAAATGATCCTTGTCGATTATCATATTTGGCTCTTTCTTTAACAACGCCTTGATAAACTGGTACGGAGGTGTAAAATTGTCAAATCCGTGAAGCGGAATTGCATTCTGAACACGTGGGTCATGAGCATCAAAAGTGATGATGTTGCTTACACCCATGTCGATAAGCTCCTCTAATGCCAGTGCACAGTCAAGAGATTCTCTTCTGGTACGCTTATGCTGACGGCCCTCGTACAAAAACGGCATAACGACATTGACACGGCGTGCACCGCGGCAGGAGCCGATAAGACGCTTCAGATCCTGATAATGATTATCAGGAGACATGTGATTTACTTCACCGCACAGCTGATAAGTTAAGCTATAATTTGTTACATCGACCATTGCAAAAATATCAGAGCCGCGAACAGACTCTTTTAATACACACTTTGCTTCACCAGAGCCAAAACGTGGACAGGAAAAATCAAGCAGATAGGACTTACTGTCATAGCCACGGAAATCCAGCATCGACTGACGCTGAGCAAGTGCCTCTGCATCATGCTGACGGAAGGAAACGATATAGTCATCGACCTTCTTTGCAAAATCCTTGCAGCTGTCAAGTGCAGCAATCTTCAAAGGACCAATAGGAATACTGTTTTCAAATGAATAATCAATATTTGCCATTTATAGGACCGCCTTTTTATGTTAGTCTTGCAGTCAGAAATTGCCTCTTGCTTCATATACAATTTTTGACATACACAATCTATTATAACCGCAAAGAAAAGCATAAGTCAATAGAAAAAGTCGACAGAAAAAAATAGTTGCATTTTTGTTTCCTTTGTGATACACTGATTTAAGTGTTATTCTCGTGTGATAACCAATTATTTTAATAAGGAATGGGGGTTGGCATGTCAGCATTAAAGATTATCGTTACTGTTATTTATTGCATTGTTGCGATTGCATTTACAGCTTCTGTACTGATGCAGGAGGGAAAATCCGCAGGTCTGGGCGCAATTGGCGGTATGGCTGAGAGCTACTGGGGCAAGAATAAAGGTCGTTCCATGGAGGGAAAGTTAGAAAGATTCACTCTGATTGGAGCAATCATTTTCTTTGTTGGAGCAATTCTTCTGAACATGAACTTTTAAGTTACTTTATCAACAAAAGAAGCGGCTGTCGCAGATTGCGGCGGCCGTTTTGTGCCTTTTTATAAGATCAGCACCCCTTACACGACTAAAGCACTAACATATAAGAATATATAAGAAAGAAGTTTAATTTAAGTGAAGCTATATAAAGAAAAAAAGAAAAAATATTATCGAAAAAAACAGCAGTATAGCGAATCTAGTGAAGTGTTCGATACATCTGCTGATGAAGATTCTCTTAATGCAGAGCAGGATCATGACGATTCAAATCATGAAGGCAATAAAAAGAAGCTGCTGTTAGAGTTAATGTATGATAAAAATTACCGCCCGATGAAATTTAGGGAATTGTGTGTGCTGTTAGATGTCTCAAAAGCACGTCGTTATGAGCTTGAGACTGCTTTGAATCAGCTTGTTGATGAGGGAAAAATTGGTATTTCTGCTCATGGAAAATATGGTAAACCAGAGTTATTTACGCTTAAGGGTTCCTTTAGCTCCACATCAAGAGGCTTTGGCTTTGTTACAGTAGAAGAAAAAGACAATGATATTTTTATTGCCCCTGATAACACCCTAGGCGCCCTTCCTGGCGATGTTGTCTTAGTATCTGTAATTTCCCATGCCAATGGAAGCAGACGCGAAGAGGGACGTATTGTACGCATTTTAGAACACACGCTTACAAGTGTTGTCGGTACTTTTCAGAAGAACAAAAATTTTGGCTTTGTCCTTCCTGATAATCAGCGTATTCTTCGTGATTTCTTTGTTGAAAAGGGAAAGGATATGGATGCACAAAATGGAGACAAGGTTGTTGCTACAATACTTGACTATGGAAATGAGCATAAAAATCCACAGGTTGAAGTCACTGAAATTCTTGGTGCAAAGAATGAACCTGGTACTGATGTGTTAAGTATTGTGCGAAGCTATGGTATTCCAGAGGAATTTCCACAAGAGGTGCTAGATAGTCTTGATTCCATACCAGAAGAGGTTACAGAAGCAGAAAAAATTGGCAGACGCGACATGCGTGATTTCCATACAGTTACAATTGACGGTGAGGATGCAAGAGACTTAGATGATGCCATATCATTGACTTTTGAAAATGGTATTTATCATCTTGGTGTGCATATCGCTGATGTTACTCATTACGTAAAGGAAGGCTCCTTGCTTGATGAGGAAGCGAAAAACCGAGGCACAAGCGTGTATTTGGCAGATCGTGTAATTCCGATGCTTCCAAGAAAGCTTTCAAATGGCATATGCTCTTTAAATGCCGGAACAGATCGCTTGGCTTTGTCTTGTCTTATGGACATCGATGAAGAGGGTAACATTGTCAATCATGAGATTTGTGAAACTGTAATTTGTGTTGACCGCCGCATGACATATACTATGGTAGCTGATATTCTCGATGGTGCAGAGGCACCTGAAGAATACAAAGACTTTGTTGATGATTTCAAGTTAATGAAGCAGCTTTCTGATTTGCTTCGCAAGAAACGCTCTGGACGCGGAGCCATTGACTTTGATTTTCCAGAATCAAAAATTATTCTTGATGAAAAAGGTCGTCCTATTGAGATTAAAGCGTATGAACATTCTGCTGCAACACGGCTGATTGAGGATTTTATGCTGCTGACTAATGAGACAATAGCAGAGGAGTATTACTGGCTGGAGCTTCCGTTTGTTTATCGTATTCATGAGACGCCAGATGAGGAGAAGCTTAGGACATTTGCCACCTTCCTCAATAATTTTGGCTATTCGCTTCATCTTACAAACCACACAATTCATCCGAAAGAGCTGCAAAAGCTGTTAAGCCGCATTGAGGGAAGTGAGGCAGAGGGGCTAATCTCACGCATTTTGCTGCGTTCAATGAAACAGGCAAAATATTCACCGGAAAATCTTGGTCATTTTGGTTTGTCAGCGAAGTATTACTGCCATTTTACTTCACCGATTCGCCGTTACCCTGATTTGCAGATACACCGCATTATCAAAGAGCAGCTGCACGGAACACTTTCAAAATCACGTCAGGAGCATTATGAGCATATCCTTCCAAGCGTCTGTGACAGCTCAAGCAAGCTTGAACGGCGGGCAGACGAAGCGGAGCGTGAGACAGATAAGCTTAAAAAAGCACAATATATGCGCCGTCATATTGGAGATATCTATGAGGGTGTAATTTCTGGCGTTACCGCATACGGCTTCTATGTAGAACTTACAAATACAGTAGAAGGACTTGTACGTGCTGCCAATTTAGATGATGATTATTATATCTATGATCAGGAGCATTACCAGCTGGTTGGTGAAATGACAGGACGTACCTTCAGCATCGGACAGAGTGTATCTGTTGTCGTAGTTGATGCGGACACGCTGACTAAACAAATTGAATTTTTACTCTACTATCCAGAGGAAGATTGGTCAAAGGGGGAAACGAGACATGGCAAAAGAAAGTCGAAAACTCATCGCAAATAATAAAAAAGCATTTCACGACTATTTTATCGAGGATACCTGGGAAGCAGGAATTGCCCTGGTAGGTACTGAGGTAAAATCTCTTCGTATGGGAAAATGCAGTTTAAAGGAATCCTTTATACAAATTCATAAGGGTGAAATCTTTATCTACAACATGCATATCAGCCCGTATGAAAAAGGCAATATCTTTAATAAAGATCCGCTTCGTCCAAGAAAGCTTCTTGTTCATCGATATGAGATTAACAAGATTGTTGGAAAAATCGACCAGAAGGGCTATACATTAGTGCCTCTTCAGATTTATTTCAAGGGAAGTCTTGTAAAGGTTGAGTTTGCTCTTGCAAAGGGTAAAAAGCTTTATGATAAGCGTGCCGATATTGCAAAGAAGGACACAAGAAGAGAGGCTGAACGAGAATTTAAGGTATCAAATCTATATTAAACATAAAAAAGCTCCAGCTTGCAAAAAAACAAGCTGGAGCTTTTTTTAGTGGAGCTGAGGGGAATCGAACCCCTGTCCGAAAGCCCATTCATTAAAGCTTCTCCCATCACAGTTGCTCTACATTCATTCCCTCATCCGACTGCCGAACAACAGGCGGCCAGATTCAGTAGCTTCATAAATCTCTTACCACCGCAAAGCTTAGGCGGTAAGGTGCCCTGCAAAGTCGATGCCAGATTCTTAAGCAGCAGGTGACTTAAGGCTGACAGCTGTCATTAGGCAGCGTATGCTAATTCGTTGTTAGCGTTTATATTTAAATCCGACTTTTAACGTGGATCCGGACCACGGATGGCTACTCTAACTTCAAAACCCCCGTCGAAACCAGTACAACCCCGGGAATGCATTCCGGTACAAATTTGCACGGTCACTAACAGTTGCATACTATTTTTTATATGATATCACAATGTCATTTATCTGTCAACTGTACTTTTTTGAAAAATCATTAGCTTTTTTTTATATGGTATGCTAAAATAAAAGTCAATAAACCCCACAATTTAACAGAAAGGATAAGGTGACACTCATGCCAAACAACTCTACTAAACTTGCACTGGAAGCTTCTTTAAAAAATTTGTTATTAAAAAAGCCCGTTGACAAAATTACGATTACAGATCTGACAAATGATTGCGGCATCACACGCATGGCTTTTTATTACCATTTTAAAGATATCTACGATCTCGTTGAATGGTCCTGCTACGAGGACGCCTCAAGAGCCTTACAGGGAAAGAAAACGTATGAAACCTGGCAGGAGGGATTGATGCAGATCTTCGAGGCTGTTATGGAAAACAAACCTTTTATCATGAATGTGTATCATGCACTGAGCCGTGAGCAGATTGAAAACTATCTTTTCAGGCTGACGCGTGATTTAATTATGAATGTTATTAAGGAATGCTCTAAAGGTATGAACATAACTGCCAGTGAGCAAAGCTTTATCGCAGACTTTTATAAATACAGCTTTGTCGGTGTTATGCTTGACTGGATCAAAAAGGGCATGAAGGAGAATTATCATGAGATTGTAAACGATATATTTATCACAATGAGCGGAAATATTAAAAATTCACTTCAAAACTTTGCAGACATCAAAAAACGATCCATAATAAGTTAAAAAAGGCAAAACCAGTGATTTTTTTATCAAAATAAGGGGTTTGATTAGTTTTTTGTCATTAATCATTTTTTGTATATGTATCTTTTTAATTTTATGAGTTAAGATAAGACCATCAAGAGAAAACAACAATGAAAGGTGGTACTGATGATGTCAGAAAAGAAAAATACATTAGGAAAAGCAGTAGCAGTTGCAGCAGGAGTAGGTGCAGCATATCTGGCACTAAAGAAGAAGGAAAACGAGAAGCAGGTTCTTGAACAGCAGGCTGCCCAGAACAGCAATTATAGAAACACTGAGCGCGGCAAATATGATAAGAACAGCAAGGGAATTTATTATACAAATGGTAATTACGAAGCATTCGCAAGACCTGAGAAGCCAGAAGGCGTTGATGAAAAGCATGCCTATATCGTAGGAAGCGGACTTGCTGCTTTATCTGCAGCTTGCTTCTTAGTACGTGATGGTCAGATGCCTGGATCTCATATTCATATTTTGGAGGCTATGGATATTGCCGGTGGTGCATGTGATGGTATCTTTGATCCGTCCCGTGGCTATATTATGAGAGGCGGACGTGAGATGGAAAATCATTTTGAGTGTCTGTGGGATCTGTTCCGCAGTATTCCATCTCTTGAAGTTCCAAATGCATCTGTTCTGGATGAGTTCTATTGGCTGAACAAGCATGATCCTAATTATTCCCTGTGCCGTGCAACAGAGGACTGTGGAAAAGATGCTCATACCGATGGCAAGTTCAACTTAAGTCAGAAGGGCTGTATGGAAATCATGAAGCTTTTCATGACAAAGGATGAAGATCTGTATGATAAGACAATCGAAGATGTATTTGATGATGAAGTATTCAATTCTACATTCTGGCTGTACTGGCGTACCATGTTCGCATTTGAAAACTGGCACAGTGCACTTGAGATGAAGCTTTACTTCCAGCGTTTCATTCATCATATTTCTGGTCTGCCGGATTTCAGCGCACTGAAATTTACAAAGTATAATCAGTATGAATCTCTGATTCTTCCAATGCAGAAGTATCTTGAGGCTGCTGGCGTTGAGTTTAGATTTGGCGTTGAAGTAACAAATGTTATTTTTGAATTTAAGGATGGAAAGAAGATTGCATCTGCAATTGAGTGCAAAGAGCATGGCGTTGAGAAGGGTATTGTTTTGACAGAAAACGATCTTGTATTCGTTACAAACGGAAGCTGTACAGAAGGTACTATTTACGGTGATCAGAATCATGCACCGAATGGAGATGCAGAGGTTCGCACAAGTGGCTGCTGGAATCTGTGGAAGAATATCGCAAAGCAGGATCCGTCCTTTGGTCATCCGGAGAAATTCTGTTCCGATATTACAAAGACAAACTGGGAATCTGCTACCGTTACTACCCTGGATGACAAGATTATTCCATATATCACTGATATCTGCAAGCGTGATCCGAAAACAGGAAACGTTGTAACTGGAGGTATTGTAAGCTGCGTAGATTCTAATTGGCTGTTAAGCTGGACAATCAACCGTCAGGGACAGTTCAAGACACAGGATAAGGACAAGGTTTGCGTATGGGTATATGGTCTGTTTACAGATAAGCCAGGCAACTTTGTTAAGAAGCCAATGAGAGAGTGTACAGGTAAAGAAATCACAGAAGAGTGGCTGTATCATTTAGGTGTTCCGACTGATCAGATCCCAGAGCTTGCTGAGAACAGTGCAGTCTGCGTACCGACTATGATGCCATATATCACTGCATTCTTCATGCCGCGTACAAAGGGCGACCGCCCGGATGTTATCCCGGATGGCTGCGTAAACTTCGCATTCTTAGGTCAGTTTGCTGACACACCTCGCGACACTGTATTCACTACAGAATATTCTGTAAGAACTGCTATGGAAGCTGTTTATGGACTGCTTGGTGTAGACAGAGGTGTTCCGGAGGTATGGGGCAGTGTATATGATATTCGTGAACTGCTTGACAGTTCTGTAAAGCTCATGGATGGCAAGTCTCCGCTTGATATCCAGCTGCCAGGACCGCTGAATGCATTAAAGAAGCCTCTGCTTCATGTCATTCATGGAACGGTAGTTGAGAAAGTGCTTCAGGATCATGATATTATAAGATAATTTACTGCAAAATAGCAGCATCGAAGATGTGATACTAGAAATGAAAGAAAGATTGCACTTCGAAAACAGTACAGATATTATCTGGAATCATATCTTGCGAAGGACATTCTTGAATGCGTTTCTGCAAATGAAAATTATCCTGAATCCGTGAAGTTGATTTCTTCACAGATCCTTTAAATCCTATAGTTTCAATCTTTTGCAATACTTAAAAGCGATTTCATTAAAAAACTCAATCGTATGGATCCTTCTGAAGAAACGCTGCGTCAGCGTTCAGTTGGGCAGAGACAGATGCTGTTTCTGCCCTTTTTGAGCTTGAAAATATTGTAATTGTCGTATACAATGACAATTACAATACAAGAAACGAAAGGGAGGTTTGTATGGAGACGAGAATTAAACTTCCGGTTGGAATTGAAAGTTTTGAGGAAATACGAAAGTATGAATACTACTATGTGGATAAGACACTGCTGATAGAACAGGTACTTGAAGAGGGTAGCAAGGTCAAACTATTTACACGTCCACGTCGGTTCGGGAAAACGCTGAATATGAGTATGCTGAAAAGTTTTTTTGAGATTGGAACTGATCCGTCGCTGTTCGAAGGACTGCATATTTCAGAGAGCACTCAACTGTGTGCGCAGTATATGGGAAGATATCCTGTAATTTCAATTAGCTTAAAAAGTGTAGGAGCAAGTTCCTATAAAGAAGCGGTTGATCAACTGGTAGATGTGATCAATCGTGAGACATTTCGATTTATGTCTCTGATAGAAGATCCAAAGTTATCTGCTTTTGAAAAGAAAAAGCTTGAAGATCTGCTGTCAGACCAGATGACAGCAAAGACACTTGAGTCAAGTCTTGTATGGTTAAGCATGATTCTTGAAAAAAAATACGGTCAAAAAGTGGTTGTTCTTATTGACGAGTACGATGTACCATTACAAAAAGCCTATATGCAGGGCTATTACGACAAGATGGTACTTTTAATAAGCAATCTGTTTGGAAATGTGCTTAAAACAAACGAAAGCCTTGCGTTTGCAGTTCTGACCGGATGCCTGCGTATTGCAAAGGAAAGTATCTTTACGGGACTTAACAACTTTTCAGTATACTCTATCACAGATGAGGATTTTGATGAGTCTTTTGGATTTACGGATAATGAAGTCAGAGAGATACTCTGTTATTATGGACTTGAAGGTCATTTTGGTGATGTAAAAGAATGGTACGACGGTTATCGTTTCGGAAATGCAGATGTATATTGCCCATGGGATGTCGTTAATTATTGCAGGGATCACGTCAGGAATCCAAATGCAAGGGTGAAAAATTACTGGATGAATACAAGCGGTAATAATGTGATTGACCATTTGATAGACGGTATGGATCAGCCGGGCAGTCTTATAAAGGATGAACTGGAACGTCTGGTAAATGGAGACTATGTTGACAGAGACGTTAATGAGATGATCACATATAAGGATCTGTATGCAAATGCCGACAATCTCTGGAGTACACTTTTTATGACCGGGTATCTTACCCAGCGTGGAAGAGTAGGAGACAGCCGCTACAGGCTTGCAATTCCTAACCGTGAGATCCAAAATGTTATGATTAACCGTATACTGAGTCGTTTTAAACAGGAGGTTTCCGGGAACAGGGAACTGCTTGGAAAATTTTGTGAGGCAATGCTTCGAGCTGATGCCGGCAGTGTTGAACATCTTCTTGCTGAATATATGGCAAAGACCGTCAGCATTCGTGATTCCTTTGTCAAGTCGCTTCAGGAGAACTTTTACCACGGGCTTCTTTTGGGAATCTTTGGTTATCAAGCCGGATGGTCAGCCGAGTCAAATCGTGAATCAGACGACGGATTCAGTGACATCATGATAAGAGCAAGGGAAAATGATTTAATCACAGGTATTGTGATCGAGTTAAAGTACAGCAAAATCGAGAGTGGTCTCGAAAGGGACTGTCGTGATGCACTTAATCAGATCAATACCAGAAACTATATACAGAGTCTGCAAAAAGACGGATGCAAAAAGATCCTAAAGTATGGCATTGCCTTCTGGCATCAGAAATGCCGTGTAATGGTTGAGCAGAGTTGAGCCTGCATAAGACTTGCAAAGTTATGTTAATACCAAAAGCTATGTCAAATAGGAACTCTCTATTGACATAGCTTTTAATTCATAAAGTGCTATTTTTTCACTTTGTCAAAATTTTTTTACTTATTTTACTTCACTTTATTTGTTAATCTCTAAGCTTTACCGCATTTCTTGCACCGCGTCGTCTATCATCTTCAAGAGCAGCGTAGTGTTTTTTTGTTGTATTCACATCGTTATGTCCAAGAACATCTGCTACCAAATAAATATCGCCAGTTTCGCGATATAAATTTGTTCCGTAGGTACTGCGCAGCTTATGAGGTGTGATATGTTTAACTGTTGTAACAGTTTGAGCATATTTTTTTACTAGCTTTTCAACAGCTCTTACACTGATTCGTTTTTTTTGAAGTGATAAAAATAAAGCTTCCTCATGACCAGCTACAGCCTCTGTTTTTTTACGTTCTTCAATGTATGAAAGAAGAGCACTTTCAACTTCATCTCCAAAATAAACAACAACCTCCTTACCGCCTTTTCTATGAATGCGAATACCATCATTTTTAAAATCAACATCATCAATATTTAGTCCTACGCATTCCGATACGCGGATGCCTGTTCCAAGCATTAATGTAAGCAGCGCTACATCACGCAATTTTGTCCTGTCATGGAAACGTTGTTCTCGCTCAGATAGTTTATCACCACTTTCTGCCTGATCTAGCAGCAATGCCACTTCATCGATATCTAGCCTTGTAATTGCCTTATCATGTACCTTTGGCATAGTTACAAGATCAACAGGGTTATACATAATATCTTCATGCTGAATAAAATATCGATAGAAAGAGCGAAGAGAAGCAAGCTTTCGTTTTAATCCTAATTCATGGTTTGTTTTTGTATTATTGCTTCCTTCATTTTGTGGATCCGTATATGCCTGCAAATATTCCAGATATTCCTCAATATCAGTGGGACGAAGCTTCTCCAAATCGTCTAATGTAATATCACGAATTTCCTTTTGAGCAAAAATAGGATTATTTTCATGCAAATATGAAAAAAATACATTTAAATCGTATGCATAAGCAATTCGGGTGCGCGATTCTGTATGAGGCTGGATACCACGAAAATAATCTTTTGCATAGGGCGGAAGAGTACTGATTAGCATTCGCAGGCGGTATGTATTATCAATATCAATCTGCTCACTGTATGAATTAACTCCCATTTACAATTCACCTCCTGACTGAACTGCTTTTGCGGAATTTTTAGCTTTATCTAGTGCTTTTTCTTGCATTTTTCTATTCTGGATCAACTGTTTTACGTCCATATGTGTGTGTGCAGCTGTCCAGTCATCAATATTGCCATTTTCAATAGCATGAAAAAAGCGATCCTTGGCATCTGGATAGATAGATGTTAATTGTTTCATAAGTGGCTCCATATCACTTCTTGCAGAATGACCATCGCGCGGACAAAGGTTTTTAATAACGGGAAGCTGATATTGCTGTGCAAAGTTTTTAATTTCACCCTCACTTACGTAAATAAGTGGACGAATTACAGCAATTTGACTATCATCATATGCAGTATATGGTGATACGGCATAAAAACGCCCCTCAAACAGCATAGACATCATCATTGTATATATAATATCTTCTTTATGGTGACCAAGAGCCAGCTTGGTACAGCCAAGTTCTAATGCTTTTGAAATCAGTGCACCACGACGAAGATTCGCACAAAAAGAGCAAGATCCATTTGGATTTTCAGGATGAAATACAATATCTTTTATTTGCGTATGACAAATAAAAAATGGAACGTCAAGTTCATCACAAAGCCTCTGAACAGGCGTAAAATCCATTCCAAAGCCAATATCAATAGTAATTGCACAAATGGTAAAAGAAGCGGGATAGAAGCGTTTAATACCTGCTAGCGCATATAATAATGCCAGACTATCTTTTCCACCAGAGACTGCCACTGCAATTTTATCTCCATCTTCAATTAAATTGTATTCATCTGTTGCCTGACGTACATAGCGATATAATTTTTGTAGTTTCATAACTATAAGTCTTACCTTTCATTAAGTCTCCACACACATACGGTGCATAGCACGCTGTTTCCATAAGCGGTTGGTGCCAACAACCGGGATACTGATTCGATGAGCGACATTATCTGATTATAAATCTATTATAGGTCAAAACCGAGGAAAATACAACATCTTGTCGTATAATCAGAATTATACGACAATACAAGTCTTGGAAAAGGGGGGTACGAGCAAAACGACACACTTGGGGGAGGAGTCAATATGCTTATCATTTGCAAAAAATATCCCCTTTCCGGCTTGCTGTCCAGCGAAGGGACGAAAGATGTAACACAAGGATTGATCCCAGCGGTAGCCGATATCAAAAAAATCGTCTGGCAATCACGGGTAAACGAAGCGAAAACCATAATGATCTTGCAAACTATCTGGTAGCAGAAGAAGGATCCAACCTTGACGATATATATGATCTTGCTGTTACAACAGATGGCAAGATTTTTTTCGCGTGTCGCCCGGACTTACCGGACGATGGCAAAGACGTTCGCAATGCAATCCAGGCAGTTGTCGATGCATGGTTAATTTTTGACAAGAGGGACGGAGGTGCTTAAAAAATGAAGATATTGATCGAGCACGGATGCTTTCGAGGCCCGCCTGTATAGACGACCAGTCAAAGCATAGCAACATTACAATCTTTATTCTATCCTATTTTTTTGCACCTTGAAAAACGAATATTTTCGCAAATTACCTTTCTCTTGGCAACATTCCAAAAGAAATTACTACTGACTCCCGCTTGCATCAGTATTTCTTTTTTGCTATGATGCAGAAGAAAAGTAATCTCACGCCGTTTGTGCGATACTCTGGTATTATCGCACGAAAAGACAGTGTTGACAAGAGAAAGGAAAAATTTCTATGATGAAAAGACGATTTACTACAATCCTTGCAGGAGTCCTTGCAGGTAATACTGCTTTTTTTGCAACTCAGGCGATTGCAACACAGGAAATGCAGCCTACAATGCAGGCAACTGATCGGTACATGATTATTGATTTGGCAGGCATTCCACTTGACCAAGCTCAAAACAACGTGGATGCCCTGATTCCTGACGATACGCAGTTAACAGAAGACTCATCAAGCCTGTCCGAGCAGGATGAGTTGGAAATGTCAACGGAATTGGCGGATCAGTCGGAGTCTTCCGTATCGGAAGAAACGCTCCCTTACTATTTGTCCCTCTCATCAGTTGATGCAGCCAAAGTTGCTTACTTTGACAAACTGGATGAGTTGGAGAGTAGTCTGTCCCAAACTGATCCTGATATTGCCGGTACATTGACATATGCCGTTTCTGACATTCACGCAGGGGAGCCAATGATTTCTTACCTGCTTGATCAGTATGCCGGGTATGATACATACTCAGCCGTCGAATTTTGCGAAGCAGCCTCTTTACAGCAGGCAGATGAAAGCGGAATGTACCGACTTTTGTTGCAGCAGGAGGAGGGAGCCGATGTCGTGCATTACAGCATGGCAGATGGAACTCTTCAAAAAGTTGCTGTTGATTCCTTCGTAAATGAGTACGGCGCTCCGGCTGTCAGCCTGGATGCAAATACTAACCACTGGCTGATTGTACATCTGACACCAGAGGTGTCTACACCAAACGAATCAAGTGCAGCCGTTGAAAACCAAGAAGAAACCGACGAAGCAGCCTCCCGGTCACTGGAAGGAAAAGTGGATGAGGATACTTCTGAAACAACATCACAAGATGTCGCAAAGGCAGACCCGACAAAACCATCGGAAAAATCGTCTTCTGAATCAGCAACCAAGCCAACCAAGCCGACGACAAAGGCACCTGAAACAACCAAGCCGGCTCAAACCACAAAAGCACCGGAGACAGCTGCTACAGTAGCGCCAACTGCTGCAACAACTGCACCCCCTACTACTTCTCCGGCTCCAACTACCACACAAACACCGACAGTAACAACGACTACTGCCGCTCAAACAACTGCACCAACTACCACTGCGCACACCCACAACTGGGTCGCAGTAACAAAAATTGTCCACCATGATGCAGTTATAAACCAGGTGTGGAAAGAGGATAGTGCAGCGTGGGATGAGACGGTGGTAACGAAAGCAGCCTGGGACGAGCAGGTTCTTGTTCAGGAGGCTTATGATGAGCAGGTGCTGGTATCAGAAGCATATGATGAGCCGGTGTATGGTCGTGTTGATATCTGCAATAACTGTGGTCATGAATTTTGGGACCCAAGTGATGATATTAACGAACATATGGCTGCTGGTTGTTGGTCAGGATGGCATACTGAACCGCGTCAGATCGGTACGACTCACCATGATGCAGTCTACAATACCGTACATCACGATGCCGTGTATACAACAGTCCATCATGATGCCGAGACGGCAGTTGTTCATCATGAAGCAACCGGACACTACGAAACCGTAGTGACACAGGCAGCGTGGGATGAAACGGTAACAACCGGATACAAATGCTCTGGTTGCGGTGCTACAAAGTAACGTCAATTCTAAAAAAGATTAACTTCAATCATAGAAAAAAACACCTTTCAGGCAGATTTGCGAAAAAGCGGTTTGTTTGAGAGGTGTTTTTTGTTGTCGTAAAGGGCAATAGCAGTGATTGCTTTCGGGGTAAAACCCGTTTGCATAAAAACAAAAACAAGGAGGGAAAACTTATGCGAAGTTCAAAGAAGCCAAATGCGAGACAGTTGACTTCTACGTTAATGGCAATCGTCATGACAGCCACAACGACATTCCAGATGCCAAATATTGCACTGGCATCAGAAGCAGAGTCGTCTGTAGCAGTGGAAAGCCAGATCGAAGAAGTGACAACAAAAGAAGCTTCGTCTGTAGAGGTTCAGTCTGAGACAGTCACACAGGCAGCAGCTGAAACACAGACAGGCACCGCACTGGAAACTTCAAGCGCAGCGGCGGGCACGGATGCCACACAGGTATCAGACGAAGTGCGGACAACTGTTGCTGAAACAACCGCAGAAGTGACCTACGAAGAGGAAGAGAATACCACTCTTTCTGCCGAGGTCGATCCGTCCGGAGAAGATACCGAAGAGTCAGAAGCAAATGAGACCCGCGGTCCGGACGAAGAATTAACAACAGAAATTGAGACAGAAATTGAAACAGAAGCGCAGACTGATGCCGCATCTGAAGAAGAGACGGAAGCTTCCACAGAAGAAGCTCTGATTGATCTGTCCACGGCAACAAAGGACGAGATCCTTGCCTATATCGAAGCTATCGGTGGAACCGAAAGCGATGCCTACTATGAGTTTTTAGGCGGACTTGGCGAGGACGATTATCAGCTCGTGTGGATTGCTCAGTTTGGCTCAGAAGAGGATGTTATTGCATCTACTTTTGATTTTGACTACGATGCTTCAAGTGACCTTGAGATTGCAAAGTATGTTCACAAGCTGACTGAGGATGAGCTATATAATCTTATTGAGTCCATGACATTTGAGCAGTATCGTCGTTATCTTTCCATCAAAGAAATTACATGGTTTGCGTATATGTGGTTGACAAAGATGGCCAACCGTTAACACCAATGACACGATGCGGAAAAGTTCAAATCATGTTACGTCAAAAGCGAGCACGGGTTATTAAAAAAGATCCGTTTACAATTCAGCTGATCGGTGATCACGGTACGGCTGATAAGAAAGAGAACAGAGGGAGGCAGGGCATGCAGATATCTAACAGTGTTCGGAGTAGAAAGCTTCCCAATGGAAAAGAAGTTAACGGCCAGAAAAAATAGTTTTAAGGAGGATAAAGTTATGGAGGATATAGTATTCAGACGGGGACTTGTAAACCGTTCAAAAGGAAGGATACGCATTGAAGAGAACATGGTAACGCTCACAGTGCCGAACAAGTGGGCAGGTGTGCGCACGGAAAGGATCTCGGTGGCTCATATAGCATCTGTCGAAGGAGTGACAGTCTACCATTACCAAAGATCTCTCGCCGCGGTCTTGTTCCTCATGTTGGGAATAGAAAGAGTGATGAAGGAAGCACTGACATTTGAAAGCATCGTTGGATTCGCGCTGCTCCTTATTATTGTTGCAGGCCTGTTTCTGAAGTTTAAGGAAGGAGCTCTGAGACTGACCACGACGGCAGGACAGACGAAAACAGTGTTTTGATGAGGATAAAGCATATGACGCTGCGGCAGGGATAAACGCAGTGCTCACGGCGCGCATGAATGATACAAACATGCGTAGACAGACCGACAGGATAGTTGATGCCATAAATAGAAAGTGAAGAAGGGAGTATGTTTGTAAATATGGCGGTAAATAAGAAAAAATGTTATTGGCAGTAATTGGAGGCGTTGTCGCTGGTGTTGCAGTTACTTTCATCACTGCAGTGGGATCTCTGTCTGAAAATCTTATATTGCAAGAGATATCCTCTTTCGTGATGGATATGATGTTACCCTTCATTATCTGGCTGATACTGACACCAAACACCAACAAAGGTTATGATCGGGCGTGCTTTACATGTGCTTACAGGCCAGGTCTGCGCAAGTTGATAAAACCGTTTGTTTGGGCATATTGGGGGAGTTGTATAAGTGCTTTGTGCATGGTAGTTCTCAAACATCTTCCAATAGGAAAACTGTATCTTGTTGGAAGATGTTTGATGTTAGTCTTGTTAGCCTTTTTGCTGATCCATGCTGTAATTTATGCTGTATACAAATTTGGCTATATTAGATTCACAAAGGGAAAGAAAGCAGCTCTGCTATATATTCTCTATATTGGTATTGCGATCGCTGTCAATATTGGCTTTATCTGGTGGGCAGTTCAACCGGTGGTGAACGGAACAATGTTTCGTAATTGGGTTGAGAGAAATATCGACAAGAGTTATAACGTGCTCCTTGGTCTGGGCAGTTTTCTGCTTGTTTTAAGTGTCATACTGCTGTTTATGAGCGGTATGAGTCAGTTGATTGTAGAAAAAGAAAAATGTCAGCAGCCGACAGATAAGGATGATGAAGTAACGAAAAACATGATTGAGGGGGAAGCAGAGAAATGAGAACTTGGACATATTGCTTTCGGGGACCGCCGCAGGGGCGATTTTGAAAGCAAAAAGTAGGAATGCACCTTGAAAACTGAACATTTTCGCGAAATTTGCCTTTTTTCATGCGCTTGCATCAGCCTTTCTTTTTTGCTATGATGATGAAAACAAGCCAAAAATCTTTTACCGGTGATACATATACATGTGCGAATGGAAAAGGGAAAATGCTGGCAGGAAGAAAGGAGATTTTCTATATGAAAAAGAAATTTGCAGGCATTCTTGCAGGAGTCATTGCAGGAAATACCGCTTTTTGTGCAACACAGGCAATTGCAACACAGGAAACCAACATGCAGCCGGTTGATCAGTACTGGATCATTGATCTGGAGGAGATTGAGTGGGGGATACCGGAAGCTTCCTCTGCATCAGAAACATCAGAATCAGAAGAGGAGACGGACGTATCTGAGCCGGCGCAGGCGGCTTATCTGAATGAGACAGGTTTGTTTGAATCTGAAAATCAGCAGGATATGATTTATGCACGGGATTATGCCGTTAAGGGAGTCCGCATGGATGAAGCAATCATTTCTTACCTGCTGGATGGCTGTGAAGCATATGCTGACTACGGTGCAATTGATATTTGTGAAGTGACCTACTTACAGCCGGAAGACGAAAACGGACTTTTTAAACTATTTCTTCAGAAAGAGGATGGAGCCAGTGTGATCCATTACAGTCTGGATGCAGAAGGTTTGCTTCAAAAGACGATTGAGAATACCGATTTTGTCAGTGCGGATGGCAGTGATTCCAAAACGAATCACTGGCTGATTGTCCACCTGACACCAGAGGTAGCAGAAACACCGGATGCTTCTCAGACAAGTGCAGAGGGCGATCAGACCGCTTCTGAGTCGCTTGAGGGAAAAGTGAACAGTGAACCAGAAACTGCCCCTACAAAAGCCTCTCAGGACGTCGCAAAGGCATCGGAGAGTGTCAAGGCTCCATCCTCTGCCTATGCCGTATCCACAAGCACAGCAGGAACAAAGGCACCGGAGACAAAGCCTGCTTCTAAGCCTACAACAACACCAACAACCAGTGCGCCGACAACAGCAGCACCGACTAAGGCACCAGAAACAACTGCCCCTACCAAGGCTCCTGAGACTACCGCACCGACAACCACAGCACATACACACAACTGGGTAGCAGTTACCGCCACAGTCCATCATGATGCAACCTATAAGGATGTTTGGGTACAGGATTCTGCTGCATGGGATGAAACCATTGTAACAAAAGAGGCATGGGATGAAACCATTGTAACAAAAGAGGCATGGGATGAGCCAGTGTATGTTTGGAGCGCGGTTTGTAACGTGTGTGGGTATCATTTTCCACTAGATGCGACCAGTGACGACATTGGCTATCATGAAATGGTTGATCCAGGTTGTGGCGGCGGATGGTACGACGTTCAAATTCAGACAGGCACCGTTCATCATGAGGCAGAGACCACCGTTGTTCACCACGACGCAGAATATACCACAGTTCATCACGATGCAACTGGTCACAACGAGAAAGTAGTAGATCAGGCAGCATGGGATGAAACCGTAACAACTGGATACAAATGCTCTGGTTGTGGTGTTACAAAGTAAGTTAAATTTTAAATAAAAAAGATAGACAAAAACATCTTTCAGGCAGATTTGCGAAAAAAGCGGTTTGGTTTGAAGGATGTTTTTTGTTGCCTTTTTAGGCACTAAGGGAAATGTTTTCGGAAAAATTCCGTTTGTATAAAAAACAAAAACAAGGAGGAAAAACTTATGCGAAGTTCAAAGAAGCAGGGCGTTAAGCAGTTAACTTCTGCAATCATGGCACTTGTCATGACGGCAACAACGACATTTCAGATGCCGTCTGTATCAATTGCATCTGAAACCGATTCGTCGGTAGCAGTAGAGAGCCGGATTGAAGAAGTAACAACCAAAGAAGCTGCCTCTGCCACGGCACAGTCTGAACAGGTTGAAATTACCACACAGCAGGCTGAGACGGATGCGGCAGCATCTACGACAGAGCAGGCCAACGCGACTGAAGTGACCGCAGAAGTGACCTACGAAGAGGAAGAGAAAACCACTCTTTCTGCCGAGGTCGATCCGTCCGGCGAGAATACCGAGGAGTCAGAAGCAAACGAGACCCGGGGACCGGACGAAACAATAGAAACTACCACACAGGCAGCAGAGGAGAAGACAAGCGCGGAGGTCGAAACCGAGATTGAAGTTGAGACTGAAAGCGAAAGTGAATCCGAAACTGAAACAGAAGAGAGTACACAGGCTGATCCGTTTGCAAGCTTAGATCCGACAAGTGGACTGACCGAAGAACAGCTGGGAGTAATTGATTTTTCAAGCAAACGACTTTTAGTTGCAGCCGACGAATCCGTGATCATTGATCCTGAGCATGTACTTTCCGACTATGCAGGTGTGTACTTAATGCAGTACGATACCGAGACTCAGGCGAAGTACGCATACGCTTATTACTACAACAAGTCTGAGTTTGTAGATGTAGATACCGTCATTTCCGTAGCAGACGGAGACGGCAGTGCAAATGCGGCAGAACCGATGGCAGCCGAAGAAAACCCGATAGCTGAGTTACAGGCTGCTGTAGCTGATAATCCGGTTAAGGCAGATGGAGCAGTTGCAGTGATTGATACCGGTGTCAACGACGTTGCAAATGTAACCGAGTCCGTATCTATGATCGGTGATAATACAGCCGATGAAAACGGACATGGAATCAAGATGGCAAAACTGATTGCAGAGCAGAACACGAATGTATCCATTCTTTCTCCATCAAGGCATTAGGTGCTGACAGTACCGGAGATATCTCCGCTGTCTATGCGGCAATCCGTTATGCTAATGTTTGATTATTACAGACAACAGGCAGAGGTGTATTTCCTCTGCCTGTTGTGTTATTTACTTATTTACTTGCGGTTTCAGATTCTGATTCCATAGTTTCAGTTTCTGTCTCAGATTCTAAATTGGAGCTGATTATAAGCCAACGGCCACATTTAGAAGTCTGATAGGAGACTGTGCCATCTGTAACTTCCAGCTGTTCTGATGTGATCTTTCCATTTTCATCCAATTTATACAGGACAACCTGAGAATCAGGATCAACATCCATGCTAAAGGTAACATCTCCGTATGGAACTACCTCTTCATCATCTATGTAAGCCTGAACGTTTGTAATATTCAAATCTTTTGCATGAATATCTGGCAAAATATCTGCAATCACAAGACCGATAATAGGGTCATCTGACCCAATCTGAGTGTAGGAGAGTGTAACATTGTCTGAAAGACCCTCAATTTGCGGATATCTTTCATCAGAATCTGTAGTTATTTCCTCTGCAAATGATTCTGATTCAAATTCTGTTTCAGGCACCTCAGTGCTTGCAGATTCATCAGCCATACTAGATTCCTCTATATCAGTTGGATCAGCTAACTCAATAATAATTGTCTGAGGACCTTCTTTCTTTTCAGCGCAGCCAGATACAGCAGCACATGCAGCAGCAGTAATCGTGCCTATGATAAAAAATTTTTTTCTCATGATGATTTTCCTTTCCTGATATTTTAAACTAATTTTAACTATACCAAAAAGTTGTCCATAGATCAACCAAACAAATGTATTTTTTTGATTTAGAGGTGAAATAAGAGATATATCAATTTATTCGCAAAACCCTAGTTTAACGAATAAATATGTCTAGAAGTAAAATGATGGCCTGAAAAACACTTGTTACCATCATTTTACTCGTTGTTTTAATAAATTGTTGCATGCAGTTTTTCAATGGTTTCTGGCCATACAGGATCCAGATTTTCTCCATTTGAAGTATATAATCCGTCATAAGGAATACGATCCATTACCACTGTATAATTTCTGCATTCCAAAGCAAGTGTGGTCAATCCAGCGATTTGCTCAGCTGTAAAATTATGCTGAATTGACAAGCTTGTCATTGATGAACCTAATTTCAATATTTCTAATGCATTCATGGTTTTAAGCTTTTCAAGAAGTTTTTGCAGAACAATTCTTTGGCGTTCGGTTCTCTGAAAATCGTTGCTTCCTACATAACGATCACGCATATATCCAACTGCCTGCAAACCATTTAAATGTAATGTTCCAGCCGCTGAAAGCTGATATTCTGACGGATCAAATCCTCTCAATGTTGCCATTTCATTGATATAACCATTGATTACTGGAATCTCTGCATCTGTTATATCAAGATCAACGCCCCCGAATAAATCAATTATATCGGCCATGCTGACAAAATCAGTTGCGATGTAATTATCAATCGAGATTTGAAAATTTGATTCAAGTGTGCTTTGTAACAGCTTTGCTCCACCTTTGGCAAAAGAACAATTAAGTTTTCCATATCCAACATTTGGAACATTTACACCAGTATCTCGCATGAAAGAAATAAAAGAAATTGTCTTGTTGTTTCGATTTAATGAAGCTAAAATCATTACGTCAGAATTTCCATTCCAGGAACCATCACGTCTATCACTGCCAATTAAGAGTACTTGATACTGATCTGGAATTACAAATGTTGATGACTTCTCTTCTGCTCCATGTTTTGCCAGATTTTCAAATTTGGAAAATGTATTCTCCAGCCAATTCACAGATTTGGAAAATGTATTATCAGAATCTAATTTTCCTGCGACAAAAATGGCGGTTGGACCGTTTTGGGAAAGAATTGTTTCAGTGCAGCCAGATAAAACTCCGACAACGGTGATTGTACATAAAAGTAATATTACCCGTTTTGCTATTTTTTTAAGCATAATCTTTAATTTTCTCCTTTATTAAGACTTGCATTGTCGTAGATTGTCATTTTTATACGTCAATCTTTCACAAGTGTATAGTTTACCACAAAACAAAAAGCGCGGCAACGGTAAATTTCTTTACGCCCCTCTCTTTTTGTGATAAAATAATCCTATTGAAATCTATGTGAACACATTTTCGCAAACTTTTGTTTGCATTTTCTTCTGATTTGTGCTATACTACTTCCAAGTATAAATCAATGCTTATCAATATATAACTAATAGCTTAGCTTGAAAAAGGAGGACTTATTTATGACATATGGAAAAATCACAAATAAGCAGCGTGAAGTACTAGAATATTTAAAACAACAGGTTCTGCAGAAAGGTTATCCGCCGTCTGTACGTGAAATCTGTGATGCTGTCGGATTAAAATCTACATCTTCCGTTCATGGACATCTTGAATCACTTGAGAGAAATGGTTACATCCGCAAGGATCCAACAAAACCTAGAGCAATTGAAATTGTTGATGATGGTTTTAATCTTGTTCGCACAGAGACTGTCTATATTCCTGAGGTTGGAAAAGTCGCTGCCGGACAGCCGATTCTTGCCATTGAAAATATCGATGCCTATTTACCATTCCCGGCATATATGATTCCACAGGGAAAAGAGGTTTTTGTACTAACTGTTAAGGGTGACAGCATGGTTGAAGCAGGTATTTTTGATGGTGATAAGCTTGTTGTTGCTAAGCAAAATACCGCACAGAATGGTGAAATTGTCGTTGCACTTGTAGATGATTCTGCTACTGTTAAAACTTTTTATAAAGAAGATGGTCATTATCGTTTGCAACCTCAAAACAGCTCTATGGAACCGATTATCGTTGATAATGTTGAGATTATTGGAAAGGTAATCAGTCTGTTCCGTCCAAAGATTGTTTCTTAAAAGCTAAAAAGACCGTATCCTTAGAGACTTTTCTCCAAAGATACGGTCTTTTTGTGCTGTAAATTATAAAGCGGCTTCTTTAATGCCAAGCTGTTCCTTTGACACTGAGATTGCATCTCTCCAAAGACGCTCAAGATCGTAGAATAAACGATCTTCCTTATTGAATATATGAACAATAATATCGCCAAAGTCAAGCAGTACCCAGCCAGATTCTGATTTTCCTTCAATACGGCAGTGATTGCCATTTTTCATCATCTGCTCTTCTACATTATCAGCAATTGCCTGCAGCTGATTGTTATTCTCAGCATCTGCAATCACAAAATAGTCTGCCATAACAGAAATACCGCTGATATCAAGAACACTGATTCGGCTTCCTTTTTTATCCTCAATTGCATTGTAAATCAATGCTGCCTTTTGCTTTACTTCCATAAGTCAGTTCCTTTCTGTTTCATTTTCTACGTCTTTTTCACCACACAGCGCACGATAATAATCACAGGACTTTTTTGTCAGGCTGTCAATCGGAACTTTTTTTGCCTTCAGATAACGAAGCGTCTGATCCATAATTTCGTAAACGGTGCGATCAATATCAATAAACGCCATTTGACGCAGTTTGGACAAGTTTGACGCTTTATTTCTCCTTGGTTCAATATAGTCAGCAACAAAAACAATCTTCTCAAGAAGACTCATTGCCGGACGTCCTGTAGTGTGATTCTCAATAGCATTTAAAATATCCTGATCTTTAATCCTATAATGGTCAGCTGCAATAAAAGCGCCAAGCTTTGCATGAAGAAGAGATGGGCTTTGTTCTTGTGCCTTTGTGATCGGAATATTGTTGCGTTTGCATTTATCAAGTTTAATATCATCCGGGATACATTTTGCACAGTCATGAAGAAGACCCGCTAATTCTGCCTTGTGAAGATCTTCTCCATAACGCATTGCAAGACAAACAGATGTGTATGCAACACCAATGGTGTGCTCAAAGCGGTCTTCATCCATCTTCTTTTTCAAGCGTCTTCGGATGTAAAGAATTTCATCATTAACCATAAAATGGATCCTCCCGTATATTATGATGTTTGGGTCAAAAGGTATTTTGCCCCAAACTGATATCCACGAATTGCTCCGTTGCTATGCAACTTTCGCAATTCTAAAAACATTCGGATTCGCTGATTTTCCTTGAAAATCGCTGCATCCTCATGTTTTTGCGGGTCCCAAGCTCAAAAACCTAATCGTGCAAGCACGAACGGCTTTTGGAGCTTGGGACCCTGGTATCATATTATTATTTTGGAAGAACGATCTTTCTCTTCTTCTCTTCTTTTGCTGGGCGATACAGCACGATCATCTTTCCGATTACCTGTACAACTTCTGCGCGTGTACGCTCTGCTAATACCTCAGCAATAGAAGAACCATCATCAAAACAGTTCTTCAATACATGAATTTTAATCAGTTCACGTGCTTCTAATGCTTCGTCTACTGATCTGGTAATTTCTGGTGTCAGGCTGGACTTTCCGATCTGAAGGATCGCAGACTGATCCATAGCCAGACTCTTTAAATATGCTCTCTGCTTACTTGTCATTTAAAGTCTCCTTTTTCTTTACTCGTGATAATAATCAAAGTGCTGACCATACATCTTAACAGTATCGCCATCTTCAATTCCAAGATCTTCAAGCTCCTTTAAGATTCCTGTCTCCTTTAAGAAGCGCTGGAAGAAAGTAAAGCCCTTCTCAGAATCTAAGTTTGTATAGCCAAGCATCTTTTCAATACGAGGTCCTTCAACTGTAAATAAATGTGCATCTGTTTTTTCTACTGTATAAGGAAGATTGCTTCCAAGATCGTATTCCGGAACATATTCCTTTTCATAAACAGTCGGTTCTGGATCCATTGTAGACAGAATCTGCCATACATGGTATAAAAGCTCTTTTAAGCCCTGATTTGAAGCTGCTGAAACTGGAAATACCTTTAAACCTTCTGGTTCAAAAGTATTCTTTAAACGCTCAATAGGATCTTCATCGCCATCTTCTGTCTGAATAACGTCAACCTTATTGGCAGCAATGACAGCCGGTTTCTTTAACAGCTCTGGATCATATGATGCCAATTCATTCTGAATGGTGCGAATATCTTCAACTGGATCGCGGCCTTCAGTGGAGGCTGCATCTACTACATGAATGAGTACTTTTGTACGCTGAATATGTTTTAAGAACTGGAAGCCAAGGCCGATTCCTTCTGAAGCACCCTCAATAAGACCAGGAATGTCAGCAAGTGCAAAACCGTTTGTACCCTCAAGGTCTACAATTCCTACATACGGATCAAGCGTAGTAAAATGGTAATTTGCAATCTTTGGCTTTGCATTTGTTACCATTGATAAAATGGTAGATTTTCCAACATTCGGATATCCAACAAGTCCGACATCTGCGATAACCTTTAACTCTAAGCGAACCCAAAGCTCCATAGCCGGCTGACCTGGCTTTGCAAACTTAGGAACCTGCATAGTAGGTGTGGCAAAATGCATATTTCCGGCACCGCCTCTGCCACCTTTTAAGATTACTTCACGCATATTTTTTCCAGACATATCGGCAATAATCTTTCCGCTTGCATCGTCACGAATGATTGTTCCTTCTGGAACCTTTACAATCAAATCCTGTCCGTCTGCACCATGAGAGCGGCGTTTCTTTCCGTCCTCTCCAGACTGCGCAATATATTTGCGTACATGACGAAAGTCATTTAATGTATTCAGACCCTTATCTACTTCAAAAATAACGTCTCCGCCTCTTCCGCCGTCGCCGCCATCAGGACCACCGGCAGCAACAAAAAGCTCACGACGAAAGCTTACATGTCCATCGCCACCCTTACCGGATTTAATGAATATTCTGGCACTATCTATCATAAATACGTTACCAATGCCTTTCTTTTGATTTTCTTTTTATATATTGTTGCTTTTTTTCTTGTTTTTATCTACATTACCCAAAAGAGACCGTTGCGAACGGCAACGGTCTCTCCTCGTTTCATACTATTAATCTTACTCAGCCTTTGGATAAACAGAAACCTGCTTCTTATCCTTGCCCTTTCTCTCGAAACGGACAACTCCATCAACCTTCGCAAATAAAGTATCGTCTCCGCCGATACCTACATTGTTACCTGGATGGATATGGGTTCCACGCTGTCTGTAAAGAATGTTTCCAGCTAAAACGAACTGTCCATCTGCTCTCTTTGCACCAAGTCTCTTGGACTCGGAATCACGGCCGTTCTTTGTAGAACCAACACCCTTCTTATGTGCAAATAACTGAAGATTCATCTTGAACATGATTTACACCTCCCTGAATCGGATTTTAATATACTTCTTACCATACTCCTCGGCAATACTTGTCAAACCAAGTACCATCGAGTCCAACAATAGTCTGGAATCCTTCCCGACACCATGAGGAAACGAAACAGCAAGACTGCCAGTTTTCTCATCTATCTCACCGGAGAATGTATCATCCGTAAATTGCTCAATAGAATTTACGGTATTTTGCGCTAAAACGGAAACCGCTGCACAAATGATATCCTGCCCGTGCTCTGCATAGCCGGCATGTCCTTTTATAGAAAAACCAACATACGCTTTGGAAGCATCCCGGATAATCTCTACCTGAATCATTGATTAAGCGTTGATCTTCTCAATCTTTAACTCAGTATAGGACTGTCTGTGACCATTCTTCTTGTGATAGCCGGTCTTTCTCTTGTACTTGTATACAATAACCTTCTTAGCACGGCCCTCGCCCATAACAGTTGCGCTTACAGTTGCTCCAGCAACAGTCGGGGTACCAATGATCATCTCACCATTGTTTACAGCTAAAACCTGATCAAAGTTGTAGGTCTGTCCAGCTTCTACTCCAAGCTTCTCAACGCGAATGACATCGCCTTCTGCTACCTTGTACTGCTTGCCACCAGTTGCAATAATTGCGTACATATAGCACCTCCTAGATAATTACTCGCCAAGTACGGTGTCTGCTAAATTGCAGCGCTTAAACCTCATTGTGCGGCACACGAATAGTACTTTAACATATCTTCAATTGTTTGTCAAGTGGCTCTCTTATTTTTTTTCGCGTAATTTCAACAAGGCCAAGTGCTGTGATATCAACGATTCTTGTATGCACAGGATCTTTACGTGCAAGAAGAGAAAGTTCTTCCATCAATGCCTCTTCAAGTGCGTGATCAGTCATGTTAATAAAATCTACAAGAATCATACCCGATAAATTCCTGAGCCGCAGCTGATACAAAATCTCCTTTGCTGCTTCTAAATTAATGCGGTAAAAATAAGAATCCTGATTTTCCTTTTTGCGCCCTGATGCAATTGCTTTTCCTGTATTAACATCTATTGCTACAAGCGCTTCCGTCTGTTCAATAATTAAGTAGGCGCCTGATGACAGATATACTTTACTTTTTAATGCCTTTTCAATAGTAGTATCCAAGTTGTAACATTTTCGCATAGGATATGAAGAATCCTGATAAAGCGAATAGGTTAATCCCTCACTTCCTTTACATTCATCCAAGGCATTTTTTACTTCGTTTAAAAGTTCTTCATTATCACAGACAATTGATTCTAAGCCATTTAAAGAAGTATCACGGATGGCACTTATATAGGCTGGAAGCGGCTGCCAAAGCAAGCTTCCGCTACTGCGAAAAGCTGCTGTTGACAGTACAGTCTGAAGCTGTCTGCAGCAGACTGATATTTCATCTAGTACAAGATCAGATGATACCTCTGCCGCGTTTGTGCGTACCATCACAGATAATGAAAAGCCCCTAAGACTTACAGCTTCAAAAAGCTGCTTTACTTCTTCAAGAGCCTCTGCCTCCTTAGAAATCTTTTCACGAAATGCAGCCTCTGTAATCTTTCTCGACAAAAGAATCTTTGTCTTTGGCTGTTTTCCTGCCGGCTCCATCATAACGACACAATATCGTCCTCCAATTTGAAGGGCAGAACCAGCACCAGGTTCCTTTGTCTTTAGCGCTTCCTTTGTCACCTGTACAACAATCTCATCGCCTTGTGTAATCATTCCCTCACGCTTACATGAGACAGCAACAGGCAGCGGATTTTCTTTTAGTGAATAATAAAGCTTCTGATCACCCGCAGACAAAAATGCACCGCTAATGCTTGGCACTATATGATCTACCTTTGCCAAATAAATACGTCCTAAAAATGCAGGTACACGCTCGTCTACACTGCATTCTATAATACGCCCATCATCCCAGAGGGCCGTCAGTACACGTTCCCCCTGCATAGAAAGAAGTCGGCGGCTCATAATACGCTTCCCATCTCGCGAAGCGGCACAAACTGAGGTGCTACAATGCAGTCTGGCGCAGAGACTGCCGTATTAGTATAAGTCTCAAGGCGGCAAATTGAAATGTCTCCAGGATTCCATGAAAGACCAGTCTGCTCATGATATGCCTTTAATACAAGTTCAGGCTTTAAATTATCAGTGCTTCCAGTTGATACCTGCAAAAAGATTGCCGGACCGTCTCCTGTCTCACTTTTTTCCTGTAAACAAAAATCATAAATCAGCGGACGAATATCCATTTCGCGTGTGCCTTTTTTTGTTTCCTTAATAATTACAATAGATTCCTGCTGTAAAAACTCTTCAAAGCCTTTTAAATAAGCAGCAGATGTCATGCCAAACGTATCAAGCGGTGTGTGTTTCTCTCGAAATGTCAGGCAATAATCTGCAGCAGCCACACAGCTCATCGCGTTTTTTGCATCATCTGGCAATACACGATAGTCAATAATCTCCATTCCAGGAACCATGACTTCATTGAGACGCGCCAGCATTTCCTTAGAGGAACCGCTTGAATTAACCTCAAGATCAGCATACTCACCGCAGCTTGTAATGCCTACACCAAGAGGAGCCGCAAAAGATAAAATAGGATGCGGATTGTAGCCCTGTGTATAAGCAAGATCTACATCTGCACGGCGAAGCGCCTTCTGAAAATAACGCATTATATCAAGATGTCCGATATAGATCATCTTTCCGTATTTAGCAAACTGAATTCTGATTTTCAAAGCAGACACCTCCTCCAAAACGCTTTGCTCCGCAGCCGGAACAGGACTGGCGGCAATTCGGCGTAATCTTCTCCTGCATTGCACGCTCCCATTCTCTCTTATAAAATGCCTTTGTCACGCCAGTATCAATGAAATCCCACGGGAATACCTCATCAAGACTGCGCTCTCTTGTATTATAAAAATCAATTGATAAGCCGCATTTTTCAAAAGCAGCTGTCCAAATCTCATAGTGGAATGTTTCTCCCCATGCATCATACAGTGCACCCATCTTATAGGCTGTCTCAATGGCATCAGCCACTTTTCTGTCACCGCGTGCCAAAACACCCTCGAGAACTGTTACATATGCTTCATGCCAGTTGTACTTGAGGCTCTTTTGGTTATGCTGCTGCTTCATTGTGTGATTTACAATTCTTGCGCGTCCCAAGTAATCCTCAGGAGAATACATTCTTGCCCACTGGAATGGTGTACATGGCTTTGGAACAAAGAAAGATGTACTCATGGTAATCTGACATTTTCCATTTCTTCTTTCCTTTGGGATCTCATAATAAGCCTCTGCCATGCGCTCTGCAAGCTCTGGTATGCCCTTCATATCCTCTTCTGTCTCAGTTGGCAGTCCAAGCATAAAATACAGCTTTACATGACTCCAGCCGCCCTCAAAAGCTTCTCTTGCACCCTGAAGAATTACCTCCTCAGTCAAGCCCTTGTTTATTACATCACGAAGACGCTGTGTACCTGCCTCTGGTGCAAATGTAAGACTGCTTTTTTTGACATCCTGCACCTTACTCATAACATCAAGTGAAAATGCATCAATACGAAGAGACGGCAAAGAAATATTGATTTTTCGCTTGCTGCATTCTTCAATTAAGAAATTGACAAGCTCCGGCAGCTTTGAGTAGTCACTAGAGCTTAATGAGCTTAATGAAATCTCATCATAACCGGTATTATGAAGCATTGTAACTGCAAGCTGCTTCAGACGCTCTACATCACGCTCACGCACAGGACGGTAAACCATACCAGCCTGGCAGAAACGACAGCCTCTGATACAGCCTCGCTGAATCTCTAACACAACACGATCCTGCACAGCACGAATATGAGGCACAAGCGGTCTTTCCGGATAGACTGCACCTGTCATATCGAGTACAATTTCCTTGCGTACTGTTTTTGGCACATCATCGTAGATTGGTGTCATTGCATCAATAGTTCCATCTTCCTTGTAGGTGACATCATATAAAGAAGGTACATATATGCCAGGAATTTTAGCTGCCTCATGTAAAAAGTCTTCCCTTGAGCCGCCTTCTGCGCGCCACTTTTTATAAAGATCAAGAAGTGCACGATACTGAGTCTCACCCTCTCCCATATAGAAAAGGTCAAAGAATGGAGCAATTGGTTCTGGATTATAAGTACATGGTCCTCCTCCAATTACAAACGGATCATTAATATCACGGTCAGCGCTTCTAAGTGCAATACCACTTAAATCCAAAATCTGCAGGATATTTGTGTAGCACATCTCATATTGAAGTGTGATTCCAAGAAAATCAAAACTCTTTACCGGTTCCTGCGATTCTACTGCAAACAGCTTTATGTCTTGTTCTCTCATCATTTTATCAAGATCAATCCATGGAGAATACACGCGATCACAATATGTATCCTCAAAACGGTTAAACATATCATATAGAATCTGGATTCCAAGATGAGACATACCAATCTCGTAAACATCCGGAAAACACATACAGAAGGATACCTCTGCCTTTGATTTATCCTTGTTTGCCGCATTTACCTCATTTCCAAGATAACGAGCTGGCTGCTCTACCTTCATTAAAAGCTCATCGGACAGAGCCATCTTCACTGATGGCCTGCTAAATTGCTTTGTTATCATTCAAAATTCCTCACTTTAATCTTTTTGCTTTTCAGTAGTTCTTGTTTCTGAATATAGATTTCTGAATATCAGATTTCTTTAACTGCATACTTTTCAACAATTTTCTTTAAAATCTCAACACACAGCTCCATCTGTTCAATACATGCATATTCAAAGCGACCATGATAATTAGCGCCTCCTGTGCAGAGGTTCGGACATGGAAGTCCCATAAAGGATAATCTTGCACCATCTGTACCACCGCGAATCGGAACACTCTTAGCATTTAATCCAAGCTCTCTCATAGCTTCCTTTGCATACTCAACCAAATGCATATGAGGAAGAATCATTTCCTTCATGTTCTGATAAGAACCGGTACGCACCACCTTAAAAGATCCCTCTCCATATTTAAAATTCAGATACTCCGAAGCCTTATCAATCTCAGCTAACTTCTGGTCAAGCTTTCCAGCGTCATGATCACGTACAATGTAATGCATTGTTGTATGCTCTGAATCGCCTTCGATACCGCCAAGATGATGAAAACCCTCATAGCCATCTGTATATTCCGGATTATCAAATACTGTCAGCATCTGCTCAAATTCCATTGCCATGCGGATGGCATTTTTCATTTTGCCCTTTGCGCTGCCTGGATGGATGCCATATCCCTGCACTTCAACACGCAGATTTGCAGCATTGAAGTTTTCATATTCAATTTCACCGACAGAACCGCCATCTACTGTATAAGCAAAGTCAGCACCAAAGCCCGGCACGTCAAAATATTCAACACCATTTCCCACTTCCTCATCTGGTGTAAATGCGATGCAGATATCACCGTGCTTTACTTCCGGATGTGCCAAAAAGAATGCTGCCATTGTCATGATCTCAGCAACACCGGCCTTGTCATCTGCGCCAAGAAGTGTTGTTCCATCTGTAGTAATAAGACTCTTTCCTTTTAATTCGGCAAGTGCCGGGAACTCATTTGGTCCCATAGAAAAGCCACTTTCACCAAGTTTAATTACACCGCCGTCATAATTTTGTATTATCTGCGGCTTAATATCTTTTCCGCTTAATGCAGGTGAAGTATCCATATGGGCGATAAAACCGATTGCCGGAACCTTCTTATCTAAGTTAGACGGAATCTTTGCATACACATAGCAGTGATCGCTAAGACGTACATCAGAAGCTCCAATCTCCTCAAGCTCTTTTTTTAATACCTTTGCCAAGTCAAACTGCTTTTGTGTGCTCGGCACTTCACTGCTTTCATCCTTTGACTGTGTATCGTAGGAAACATAGCAAAGCAAACGCTTTACTACTTCAGAATTCATAACATTTGTTGTTTCAGACATTTTGTTACCTCCACTATTTAATATTATCTTTCAGTATTATACCTGTTTTTTGTCTGAAGAGCAACCAATATTATTTTGGAACTGCTGATAAAAGGGATCGCTTGAAAAAAACGTATTTGTCTGAGTTATATTTTCTTTAGATAATCCTTCACAGTCAAAAAAAATAGAAAGCGATGGAAGTGTATTAGAAACTGTATTGTCTATGCAGCGATTTAAAAACTGTTCTGTCTTTTGTTTTGTCCAGCCAATGCCGCGCTGAATTGGATATGGATTAATTTTCCATAAAATATAGGTAGAGCAGGCAAGTGCCAAAAACCAAAGTATCGTTGTGACTATTTTCTCTTTTCTCCTTGGATGAAAGCTTCTATACATTTATAAAATCCTTTCTTATTTTCTGGCCTATTCTATGCATCAGCCAGTTTTCTTTATTACAGCATTTTATCGTTTACATATTACTTGTGACAATGACGCTGCAAGTAAGCTGCTCATCGTATCTAATTCTTCATCAAGATTTTTAGGCATCACAAAGAGACTCCCAAGCTCTGGCGCAAACACTTCTGATATAAGCTGATAATATTCCTCTTTATCAAGCATCGCAATACTTCCAAGAATCGTTTCATTATAGCCTATCTGCTTTAAAGAATCCATTGCATCAGATACAATTGCTGCGGCACTTACAACTGTTGGAATCCCAATGGCAATCACAGGAATCTTCATATTTTCCTTAGTTATGCCCTTTCTTGCATTTCCGACACCAGATCCTGGACGAATACCTGTATCGGTAAGCTGAACTGTTGTACCAAGCCGAAATGCACTTCTTGCTGCAAGCGCATCAATAGTTATGATGCAGTCTGGAGAAGTTTGTTGTACAATGCCCTGTATGATTTCACAGCTTTCCATTCCAGTCTGCGCAAATACACCGGGAACGATCATTGAAGTATATGAAGCCATTCCTGACTGAGCCATTTTCTTAATTGTTAATGGTCCGAGTGCATCTGCTGTCATATTGGCATTTCCAAGACCAACAATCAAAAAAGAATGAGCCGATGACGGAAGCAGCCCATTTATATAGGATGCAAGAAGATTTGTATCAGGAAGCTTTGTTCCAGAAAGATTTTTATCGGAATGTTCATCAGAATGTTCTTTATCTGCAGACTCAAGTGTCATGTAATTTCCTATGGGCCGCCCCATGCGTTTTGCTCCATCTGCCGTTTGGATTTGTATTTTTGTGACACGGATACCTTTGCCATCTTCTTTGTATTGTTCCAGTACAACGCCTGGAATCTCACCTTGCCTGCCACTGCATTCTTCCTGAATTTCAACAGCGAGATCAGTATACATCATTGTTTTGTTGTCTTTTACATTGAGCATTATATTTTCACCTTCCTTAGTTAAAATGGTTCATGAAATTATTCAAAGTTTTACACGTAAAACTTTATTAGGAGTTCCTACTTGTTTTACATGTAAAACTTTTTTGTATTTTTTGCATTTTTTTTGAAAATATGTATTGACAGATCAATGTTTTTAGGCTATGATACCACTTGTGTTGAAACGGTGTTTTCGAGTGATACACAGTATCGTTTTCAAACTATAAAAAGATTAAAAAACAAGAAATTTTGGAGGTGCCCCATGGCAAATATTAAGTCCGCAAAGAAGAGAGTTTTAGTTAGTCAGGCAAAGGCAGAGAGAAACAAGTCTGCTCGTTCTAAGGTAAAGACCTACATCAAGAAGGTAGAGAGCGCTGTTGCTGCAGGTGATAAGGCTGCTGCTCAGGCTGCAGTTGTTGAGGCTGAGTCCGTAATGAGAAAGGCTGCATCCAAGGGTGTTTACCATGATAACACTGTATCCAGAAAGATCAGCCGTATGAACAAGGCTGTTAACGCTATGAACTAATTTGTGTCTTGTACACATAAAAAGCTGTCTGCTTCATGCAGGCAGCTTTTTTTATAGTCAGGCATGATACTCACGATTTGCAATTGATAATAAAACCATCTCAACTGCAATACGCTCGTTCATATTTCCTCTTTTTACAGCTTCCTCAAGTTCAACACAGCGCTCAACGCAGCTTGTCAGCTGATCAATGGTGAATTGTCTTGCCTGGCCAAGCAATTTATTAACTACAAATGGGCGAACCTTTAAAGCAGCTGCAATTTGGTCCTTATTCTGACGTCCGACTTCCATCTCCTTTACACATAAAAGTTGGTTCATCTGACGTGCAATCAGAAATAAAATACGCATTCCCGGCTCTTTCAATGCTAATAGATCAGCATATAACTCAAGAGCATACTGTGTCTTTCCCTCTGCTACGGCCTGTGTCATATCAAAGATTCTATTTTCAATCTGTTCCGTACAGACAAAATCAACATCTTCTTTTGTGATGCCTTCTTTTCCCATACAAAAAGAAGCCAATTTTTCCATCTCATTTCTGATGTTTTCCATGTCATCACCTGTTTTTTCAAGAAACGAATCAAGTGCAGACTGTGTGATTTTTAACCCATAACGCCCAAATCCCTTTAAAATCCACTGTGTACGCTGCTGCATTGAAGGATGCGTCATCTCTGCGCAATAGCCACATTCCTTTACAGCCTTATACATTCTGCTTCGCTTATCTACCTCCTGCTCAACAAAAAGGACATGGCAGCTATCCGGAATTGTTTTAACAAGATTACTCCACTGCTCATCACTGCTTTTAAATAATCCTGTATCCTCTAGCAGAACCAAACGTCTGTCTGCAAAAAACGGCATTGTCATTACCGCATTTTCCACCTCTTGTACAGGCAGACCTTTTCCGGTATATTGATTCAAATTCATCGTATCATCGCCGATGATTGCTTTTTTTAACTGATTCTTATACATCTGAACCAGATATCGTTCCTCACCATATAAAAGATATACGCGCTCAAACTGATTGGCACGAATATCTTGTCTGAGTTTTTCCATAAAGACTCCTATTAATGTTTTTTGTATTATTGTATCATTCTTTTTGCCGTCAATCAAGCAAATGGTGTTTACTTTACATCGTCAAGGAATTATAATCTCTTTGTGACAGTAAAGAAAAAATATAAGGAGATTTACCTAATGCAATCATCAATGCCTAAAATTTTATTGATCGGCAGTACATGTGTCGATGTAATCATTGAAATTGATCATCTTCCCAAAACAGCAGAGGATATTCAGCCAAAGCGCCAGACACTCGCACTTGGAGGCTGTGCCTATAACGCAGCTAATATTGTACGTCAGTCAGGTGTCCCGTATATGTTTGTGACACCTATTGGAACTGGTGTATATGGCGATTATATAAGAAAGTCGTTTCAGGCACGTAAACTTCCTATTCATGTGAATGTAGATGCAGAAAATGGCTGCTGCTACTGTCTTGTCGACGAAAACGGAGAACGTACATTTTTATCGGTGCATGGTGCAGAATATACCTTTAATCATGAGTGGATGGAAAATATTGACATTTCACAGATTTCTATGATCTATGTATGCGGCCTTGAAATCGAGGAGCCAACAGGTGACGATCTAATTTCATGGCTTGAACAGCACCGCGGTCCGCAGATCTTCTTTGCACCAGGTCCTCGTATTCGACAGATCGGTGAAAAGAAAATGAAGCGCCTATATAATCTAAATCCTATTCTTCATATAAACGATGAGGAAGCATTCGAGCTAAGCAGCTTAACGGTCTCTGATTTTAAATGTGGAGTAGATGAATTTAGCGCTGTATCTCTTTTAGAGGCGGCAAAGATTCTTCAAAATGCAACATCTAATACCGTAATTATCACAAAAGGTAAGGATGGCTCCTGCTGTCTGGAGGCAGGAAAAGATAATTTAACAGAGGTTGATGGCATAAAGACAACTGTTGCAGATACAATTGGTGCCGGAGACAGTCATATTGGTCAGATCATGGCCAGCCGCGCAAATGGCTGCTCTTGGGCAGAGGCACTCTCACAGGCGAATAAGGTTTCTGCCCATGTTGTTGCTAAAAATGGTGCCGGACTGACAGACAGCGAATATCAAGACTGCTTTGCCAGATAAGTTTCCACTTCTACACGATAACCGTCAGTTTGTATTATGATTGCACCGCAGTCTTTTGTAATCAAAACTGACGGTATTTTTGCCTCTTCTAAGCGTTTTAAAAGCTGTTTCCCAGGATGACCATACCTATTATTTTCACTGCAGGAAATCACGGCAAGCTGCGGTGTTATTTGCTGCAGAAATGTTTTAGTTGTTGAATAATCAGAGCCGTGATGTGCAACTTTTAAGACAGTTACCGGCTTTAAGCTGACAAGCTCATCCTCGCAGTTACCTGGAAGATCTCCCGTAAAAAGCATAGAAAAGTCATGATAATTAAGGCGCCACACTAGTGATGATTCATTTGTATCATCTGATTTTTCGTTTTTTGACGGCCACAGCACTTCAAAAGACAAATCTGGCAGCGTTTTTAATGAAAAAACATCTCCTTTTGAAATCCACTTAACTGGAATCTGCTTCTTTTTTGCTGCTGTTAACAGCTGTTCAAACTGCTTTTTTGATGACTGGCTCTGCGGCAGCATAAGCGTTCCTATCCGATCTGCGTCATTTTCAATCAATCCTATGATCCCATTAATATGATCACTGTCGGCATGCGATACAAAAACATAGTCAATCCGGCGAATGCCCTGTGAGTTTAAAAAAGGTTCTAATACATACGTATCAAGCATAGATTTGCTCGTGCTTCCGCCATCTGAAAGAATTGTCGTATGATCAGGAAGCATTAAAAAAATACCATCTCCCTGACCTACATCAAGTACAGTAATTTCCAATTTGTTTGTGTGATCTGCATGTAAAAAAACGCAGCCGAATATATAGCAGCCTAAGGCAAGAAAAACAGCGGCGATCTGACAGCGGCGTTTGTCTTTTTTTAGCTTTTCCTTATCATCATCTGTCTGTTTTCTTTTTCGCTTCTCATAGATAAGACTAGTTCCAATGGCAGTTATGAATAGCAGTGTAACATATAATACAATTCGCCATAAAGCTGGTCTTCCAGTATACTGTGCTGATTCTGGAAGGCTTTTTGAAAGTTTGCAAAGCACTGTGTAAAAATAAATGACAAGATGGCCTGCTTTTAAGCATACAGCACCAAAAGCCGGTGCAAATAAAGAAAGTGCAAGTGCCACGGCCGGTGATACAAGTAAAATACCAGCAAAAGGTATGACAAGCTGATTAAGTAAAATTGCATAAAGAGGATATTGGTAATAATGATATAACAGCACAGGAAGCATTGCAATAGAAAGTCCCATAACACTGCAGAAGCGGTTAATCCTTACAGTTGTTTTATCAGAAGAAGGCATTAAAATTTTTTTAAAAATATCTCCAACAAGGCTTATTCCAAGCACTGCGCCAAATGAAAGCTGCATAGAGGCCTGAAAAATGGCAAGCGGCTGAAAAATAAGAAGGCAAAGGGCTGCTGCTGCCGCTGCCGTCGGCATATCATAAATACGACCTTTTTGTCGCCCGATCATTAAAATAAGATACATGACACAAGCACGAATTGTCGAGACTGCATTTCCAGTAAAGGCAGAATAAAAAAGAACAATAATGCTTCCAGCCATACCGGAAATGGCAAATGATCCTGTTAATTTCATAAGCAAACCGCATGCAGCTAGTCCAACTACTGATATATGAAGTCCTGATACCGAAAGGATATGAGCTATTCCCTGATCTTTAAAAAGTTCTTTCTGTTCTTTGTCTAATTCGCTTTTGTCGCCCAAAAGCACGGCACAGTAAATGCCATAATCAGCAATATTTCCTTCTAAAAGCCGTGAGAGTCTCATCTTTATGGCATCTTTTAGCTGCCACAGACACTCAGCAATGGGATCATATCGGCTACCTTTTTGTGTCCACGTCTTACCACTAAGGCAAAAATCATACCCTAAGTTATGATAATAACTTCTTGAATCAAATTCGCCTGGATTTGAAGCCTGTGAAAATAATGATAATTTCCCATAAACAGAAATTTTACTTCCGGCAAGAGGACGCTTTTGGTTGGAATGTGCCGAGACAGGAATCTGCACAATAACACCCTCCCCTGCTGCCTTTTTATTAATAGAGGCATTTTTTAAGTAAATCCAAAGCTTCGATTTTTCCTCTACCTTTGTCACGTTGCCTTCGACAAGCACGTCATCCAATGTATTTTCTTTTGAGTACTGCATTGATAAAAGTGTATCATAAATATGACTATGTGCATTTGCGCTAAAACAGCAGACTGCCCCTGTAAAAAAAGAAAAAGCGCAGATACACAAAAAGAAAGGCATTTTTTTGAAAAAGACATTTTTGCATACAATTTGTATCAGCATAAAAATAAGCGCCAGCATCAAAATGCCGGCGCTTAAAATAATTGATATTGTAAGGCTCTTTATACAAAGAAGTTCTCCTGCAAGAAAAAAAACTACAAGAACAAGGAGTGGTCGTTTCAATAGTTTAAATTCCTTTCTAGTGGACTGCTCAGTGATATATCGCGAAATACGATATTGCTGTCGCCGTCCACCATGATCTGAACACGCTGGACATCTGGCAGCTCCGTCAATGAATTTACAATCGAATATACAATCAAATTGCCATCAATAGAAAGCGCATCAGTCAGAAATGACGAATCAAAATTGACATAACAAATTTTGTCTTTAACGCTTATACTGATCACCTGCAGATTAGCAGGCAGTGTTCGAAAATATTCATCTTCAAAAGGTCCCTGAATCAGGCGGTTGATTACATCTTTTTCAATGGAATAGGAACTCTCATATACAACATTTTGAATCTTTTTTACAAGAGCATTCCCTTTCTCATTTGCATAGTATAAAGTAAGTGTGGTCTTTTTTTGACTGCTAAGTCCGTTTTCTATAATATCCACATAATCAGAAGCTGTCTGAGCACCAAGAGGTGCAAAGGAACTATTTGTAAGTGGCTTTTCGTCTACAAAAAATGTTACCGACTCCACACCTTCAACCTGACAGAAGGTTCGTACTATACCTGCCCTAAATAAAAGCTCTGACACAGTGTCCATATTTTGATAGGAACTGTCAAAATAAAGCCCAAGGCTGCTGTTTTCCACTGAAAAACGCACAAGCTTTAAATCAGACGGAATAAGACTTATACGTGCTTTTTCAGTATCACTTTTAATCAGCTTTGCCCACAGTTCATTTATAACTGTTTCCTGATCGGTACCTGTCGGTTTATAATAATAGGAGCTAATGCCATTTTCTGACAGAGCCCTATAGTAAATACGTATTCCATCTGTTGATACAGTTTTTTTATCGCATCCAGCTGCCATACATAAAAGCAAAAGAAAAAGCACCAGATTTAATTTTTTCTTCATATTCTGTTTCCTTTCCATTTACTTAATTTACTCAATATATTTGAGCGGTATTCTAACAAGAAAGGTTGTTCCCTCTCCTGGTGTACTGTTTAGCTTAATACCACCATGGTGCAGCTGCACTACATTTTTTGTGATAGCAAGACCAAGACCTGTTCCGCCAGTCTCACGTGAACGAGCCTTGTCTACGCGATAAAAACGCTCATAAATTCTTGTTTGCGCATCCTTTGGAATACCAACACCTGAATCAGATACCTTAATATAAAAATATTTATGATCAGCATTCACAGATACTCGTACCCATCCGCCGTCATTGTTGTACTTTACACCATTTTCCACAAGATTTGTAACAGCAAGACTAAGCTTCGTCTCATCAACATCTGCCGTTACAGGACGAAAGCTTTCGAAAACGATTTCAATTGAACGCGTCTTTGCGATTGGACGCACGCGCTTTAAAATCTGTTCGACAAGATTATTAATATTAACTTGGCTGATATTAAGCTCAGTTGCATTTTTATCCATACGAACAAGTGTAAGCAAATCATTGATAATTTTTGTTTCTCTGTCAATCTCGTCTGAAATATCCTGCATAAACTCGCGATAAATATCAACAGGCACATTGTCACCTAAGATCAACGAATCAGCTAACACACGCATTGATGTGATAGGTGTTTTTAATTCATGAGAGACATTAGAAACAAATTCCTGTCTCGACTGGTCAATTGAACGCAGACGCTCCAATACCTGATTAAATGTATTAATGATCTCTTTTGTTTCATTATAGCCGCCTTCTGTCGAAAATGTAACATCGAGGTTTCCATCAAGCACCTGATTGAGTGTCGTTACAAGATTTTTCCACGGTGTTGAACTGGTCCAAGCAAAAATAAAGCTAAGTGCGAACAAAATCATAGAGCCTGTGATTTCAATCAAAAGGACCTGTCGATTCATGGAATTTATCATTTTGGCAATCCAAGCACCAGACGAGCTAAGAAGCAGCACTCCTGTAATACTATCATCACCATCTGTGAGCATCGTTCTTGTCCGAAGCGGCACAGCCAGCTCCAGATACTCTGTCTTTTGTGAATAATGTTCATACGGACGACTGCCGAATGTATCAATAATCTGCTCAGAAATGCAGTATTTATTTTGCGTTACACCGTATGTATCAAATAAAATACGGTAAGAGCTGTCTACAAGAAGAAGACGTCCACCGCAGTATTCCGCAAGGAAATTTAATTCCCGTGTCATCTCATCATCTACTGCTTCCGCCAGAGAATTTCCGCTCATTTGTCCTGCTACAGTCTGACATGTATAACGCAGCTCCGAAAGCTTCTGATCAATAATGGAACTTCGATAGGAACGCTTAATCATCTCAGAGCCTGCAAGAAGCGGAAGCAATCCCATAATCATGAGAAGAAAAAATATACGAAAGCGAAAGCTTCCCCAGAAAAAATTATGATCCCGTTTTGCTATCATGCCTTATAGTAATATCCCACTCCCCATTTTGTAAATACATATTTCGGTTCACTTGGATTACGCTCAATCTTCTCACGCAGCCTTCTGATATGTACATCAACAGTACGCACATCACCAGGATATTCATACCCCCAAACAAGGTTTAACAGTTCTTCACGGCTATAGACCTTATTTGGATTAAGCACTAGAATTTTAAGAAGATCAAATTCTCTTGAAGTTACATTGATCTCACTGCCTAAAATAAACAGGCGGCGGCCCTGAACATCAAGACGCAGATCACCAGTGACAATATCTGTACTGTTTTCCGGTGGCTGCGGCGGATGAATCATAGTATTGCTACTTCTTCGCATAATGGCTTTGATGCGTGCTTTAACTTCAAGAATATTAAATGGCTTTGTAACATAATCATCTGCACCATATTCAAGACCAAGGATCTTATCCATATCGTCTCCCTTTGCTGTCAGCATAATAATAGGCATATTGGAAAACTCACGGATTGCCTGACACACCTGAAAACCATCAAGCTTTGGCAGCATTACGTCAAGAAGAACCACATCGTATTCTGTGTTTCTTGCCATCTCGACTGCCTGCTCTCCGTCATAGGCGCAGTCTACTTCCATTTGATCCTGAAGCAGACTGAACCGGATGCCCTTTACTATAATCTTTTCATCGTCTACCACTAATATCTTTGCCACCTTCGAGCCACTCCTGTTCTGTCTTACCTAAAAAACTGTAATCATGCCTTTGATTTTCTCAAAGGCTGCTTCTTTTATCCCCGGTACATTTTTAATTTCCTCGATAGAAGAAAACGGACCATTGCTGTTTCGATATGTCACAATTGCCGCGGCTTTAACCTGACCAATCCCAGGAAGCTGCATCAGCTCAGATTCAGATGCCTGATTTATATTAAGTAAGCCATCCGATGATGCAGAGGGAACTGTTGCTGCAGATGATATGACATTTTGTGTCTCGTTTTCAATCTGGTCGATTGATTCTGAAATATTTGGAATATAAATCTGTTCCGAATCTGCAAGAATCCGGGCGAGATTTACTGCCTCTGCCTGAGCATTTGCAGTCAGGCCACCTGCTTCTTCTACTGCCTGATAAAGACGTGATCCTGCCTGCAGTACATAGACACCAGGCTTACAAACTTCACCGCACAGATAAACAGCAATCGTCTCGACTGCTGCTTGTGTTGTTTCATGCAAACTGGATTCGGACACCTGACTTGTCTGTGCTTCTTCCTGAAAAAATTGCGTATCCTCTTTGGAATCGTCCATCTTTTGTATCTGTGTTGTCTGATAAAAGACAAGCTTTTCTTCTTTTTTTGTGCATGCCAAGATTTCAGACACAAAAAACAGAAAAAGAAAAAACAGCATCCACTGATGTGTCTTTTTCATCCTATCCCGCCTTTCGGCAGGCATACTGCTGCACCGATACTATCATTCTACAAAAATATGCGTCAGTATGCAAGGGGCTTTTGCAATTTTCTGAAAAACTTTCGTTTTCTTATTTTAAGCCTTCTCCCATCGAAACAACACGATTCCCGCAATGGCAATCAAAAGTCCAAGGATTTTCCTCCATGAAAATGATGCCTGACTGCTGCCAAACAAGCCAAACAGCTCTATCAGATATGCAACTGCTACCTGCGAAGTTACAATAATAATGACAGCCTGAGCGGGGCCTAGTGATCCCATACTCTGAACAACTGTTATTGTAATAAAGGCTCCTAAAATACCGCCGGTAAGAAGATACCATGGGCGAACTTCTGTAAGAAGTGCCACATTTTCACGTCCTGTACAAAGCCACGCAATAACGCACACGAAAAATGCTGTTAACTGGACAAAGCCTGTGGATACCCACAGGCTTGTTTGCTTTGTCACTTCTGTATTAAATACCCCCTGAATACTCATCAGTGCCCCTGAAATAAGAGCAAGAATGATACCCCACATAATACCTCACTTTCCATCGTATACACTTTCTAATTGATTTTGCTGCTTAATAAGAGTGTATCCGAGAAAGGAAAAATCATGCATTTACTGAAGACATTTTTTTAATTTTGCAATCATCTCATCAACATGCTTTTTTTCAATGACAAGCGGCGGAACAAAACGAATTACGTTTCCTGATGCAGAAATAATAATTAAGCCCTCTTTTTGAGCCTTTTTGATCACATCACCTACAGGAATTGTAAGCTCAATTCCCTGCATAAGTCCAATGCCACGATGATCCTTAATACAGTCAAATTCAGCTGTTAACTGCTCTAATTGCTCATACAAATATGCACCCACTTCTTTTACATGCGCAGTCAGGTTCAATTCTTCAAACTGATCCATAACTGCATTAGCAGCAGCACACACAAGTGGATTTCCGCCATAAGTAGAACCGTGATCTCCAGGTACAAGTGCTGCACATTCTTCACGGCATAAAAATGCACCGATTGGAAGACCATTTCCAAGAGCCTTTGCTACACAGACAACATCTGGCAAGATATCATAGCTCTGATAACAGAACATATTTCCAGTACGTCCCATTCCACACTGAATTTCATCGCAGACAAGTAAAATATCATGCTCATCGCAGAGGGCACGAAGTCCCTGCATAAATTCCTTTGATGCCGGGTAAATTCCGCCTTCTCCCTGAAGTGCCTCTAAGATAATACCGCAGGTACGGTCTGTAATCAGTGATTTTACACTTTCAAGGTTATTATCTCAGCAAAACGAACACCACCGATAAGCGGCTTGAATGGTGCCTGATAAGCATCATTTCCTGTTACTGAAAGAGCTCCCATACTTCTTCCATGGAATGAATGCTTCATGGCAATAATTTCATGATCTGTGCGTCCATCTTTATTATAGGCATATTTACGAACAAGCTTGATAGCTCCTTCAATTGCCTCAGTTCCACTATTGGTAAAGAATACACGGTCCATTCCTGTCAGCTGTGTGATTTTTTTTGCTGCCTTGGCTGCTGGCTCATTGTAAAACAGATTAGAGGTATGTACAAGCTTATCAACCTGCTCTTTAACTGCCGTTTTGTATGCGTCATTGCTGTAGCCTAGTGCAAATACAGCAATTCCTGCTGCAAAGTCAAGATATTTTTTCTGATCAGTATCATACAGATAAACATCCTCGCCATGATCAAGAACGATCGGAAAGCGATTGTAGGTATGAAGCAGACTACTTTCTGCTGTCTGAATAATTGTCTGTGTTTCCATAATTAAAGTGCCTTTCTGTGAAATAAATTACTTTTCGTCAGGTGTGTAAAAATGGTCATCGTCTGCCTTTAAAATAGCAGTACCAATGCCCTTATTTGTAAAGATCTCAAGAAGCAGGCAATGAGCAATTCGACCATCCATGATATGAACTCTTGATACACCATTTAATACAGCATCAAGACAATTTTGAAGTTTTGGCAGCATACCGCCTCCAATATTGCCGCTGTTTAACAACTCTTCCATATGATCAGTTGTCAGCTCAGAGATTAACGTATCTTTATCCTTTGGATCTGCATAAACACCTTCAACATCTGTTAAAAATGCAAGCTTTTCAGCTTTAACGGCACGTGCAATTGCACAAGCTGCATCATCTGCATTGATGTTATAGCTTTGACAGTTATCATCAAATCCGATTGGGCAAATGATCGGCAAAAAGTCTTTTTCAAGAAGATCAAATAAAATCTTTGGATTTACTTCTTTAATATCACCTACAAAACCGATATCCTGTCCATTAGACAGCTTCTTATCACAGCGAAGCAGCTGACCATCCTTGCCAGAGATACCGACAGCCTTTACTCCAAGCTCATTTACCATAGAGACAAGACTTTTATTAACCTTATTCAATACCATCTCTGCAATTTCCATCGTATCAGCATCGGTTACGCGAAGTCCATTTACAAAGCGCGGCTCCATGCCCACTTTAGATACCCAACGGCTGATTTCTTTGCCTCCTCCATGCACAATGATAGGTTTAAAACCAACCAGCTTTAACAAAACAACATCTTTAATGACGTTTCGCTTTAACTCCTCATCTGCCATTGCACTTCCGCCATACTTTACGACAATAATCTTTCTGTTGAATCTCTGTATATAAGGCAGTGCCTCAATCAAGGTAGCGGCCTTTTCCATAATTTTGCTGTCTAATTTCATTTTGTGTTCTCCTCTTTTTTATGGGTAGTCGTTGTTACAAGCTTTTTATCAGCTGCGGTAATCGCCGTTGATCTTTACATATTCATAGGTTAGATCACAGCCAAATGCTGTTGCTGTCTCATTTCCCTCTTTAATATCCATTTTTGCAATTACTTCTTCCTCAGAAAGAATCTTTGTTGCAGTTTCCTCACTGTAATCTGTTGCAATTCCGTTTTCTACGATTTTAATAGTACCAGCTTTGCTCTCTAACCAGATATCAACCACTTCAGGATCAAACTGTGCACCTGAGTAGCCCATTGCGCAGAGGATACGTCCCCAGTTTGCATCATGACCAAATACAGCTGCTTTTGTCAGACTAGAACATACAACAGACTTTGCGATTGTTCGTGCCTGATTTTTGTCCTTTGCGCCAATTACAGTTGCCTCAAACAGACATGTACAGCCCTCTCCATCTCCAGCAATTTTCTTTGACAGCTCAAGCATAATAAAATGAAGGGCCTCACAGAAAGTCTTGTAGTCTTTACCTTCCTTTGTGATTGGTGTATTTTCTGCCTGTCCATTTGCCATTACAAGTACAGTATCATTTGTAGAAGTATCACCGTCAACAGAAATCATATTGAAGGTATCAACTACATCTTCACTTAATGCTTTTTGAAGCAACTCATGAGAAATTGCCACATCTGTTGTTACAAAACAAAGCATAGTACACATATTAGGATGAATCATGCCTGAGCCCTTGCACATACCTGCAACTGTAACCTGCTTACCGTCTAATTCCAATGTGCATGCAACCTCTTTGCTCTTAGTATCAGTTGTCATAATTGCCTCTGCTGCAAGCTTGGCATCTTCTCTGCTACTTCCAAGTACCTTAGAAAGAGCTGTTACACCAGACTTAATCTTATCAATAGGAAGCTGTTTGCCAATTACGCCTGTTGATGCGACAAGAACTGCAGTTTTAGGAATGTTTAAAGCTGCTGCCGCCTCTGCTGCTGTATCTGCACAATAGCCAAGCCCCTCTGCGCCTGTACATGCATTTGCAATACCACTGTTTACAACGACTGCCTGTACATAAGGAGATGTTGTTACAATTTCCTTATCCCACTTGACGGGTGCTGCTTTTACAAGATTTGTGGTAAATACACCAGCTGCTGCACATGGTGTGCTGCTGAAAACCATTGCCATATCTTTTTTTGTCTGATTCTTAATGCCGGCATTTAATCCTGATGCCAAAAAACCTTTTGGAGCTGTTACGCCTCCATTTATCTTTGTAATTGCCATTTTTGTATCCTTTCTTTAATTTTGTAATTTCTATGCCAAGTATAACACACTTTGAGGTCAAATCAAGTATAATCCACTATTTTACTTTACTATGATAAAATAGTCATGTGCTATAATTTTATACACAGTAATTGAATATATGCACCGTGTTATCGGCTAATATTCAGTATTATACGCATATATTTGCATTTATGCAAGTGCTTTTTTGATTTTTTTTGCTTTTCCTATTGCATTTCAAAAAGTAATGTTGTATAGTGGTGTACAGAAAACAAACAACGCATATCGTTTTGATATGGTTTTCAACAAAAAGTGAAAAAAACAGAGGAGATACTATTATGAAAGAAAAAGTTGTTTTAGCATATTCTGGCGGTCTTGATACTACTGCTGTTATTCCGTGGTTGAAGGAAAATTATGATTATGATGTTGTATGCTGCTGTGTTAATGTAGGACAGGGCAACGAGATTGATGGTCTGCAGGAGCGTGCAAAGCTCTCTGGCGCTGAGAAGCTTTATATTTTAGATGTAGTAGATGAGTTTTGCGATGAGTATGTTGCTCCATGTGTTCAGGCAAACGCTACATATGAGAATGAATATCTGTTAGGTACTTCTATGGCACGTCCGCTTATTGCAAAGAAGCTTGTTGAGATTGCAAGAAAAGAAGGAGCTGTTGCTGTATGTCATGGTGCTACAGGAAAGGGAAATGATCAGGTCCGTTTTGAGCTGGCATTTAAGGCACTTGCTCCTGATTTAAAGATCATCGCTCCTTGGAGATGTAATGAAACCTGGAATATGAAATCACGTGAAGATGAGATTGAATACTGCAAGAAGCATGGCATTAATCTTCCATTCTCCTCTGTTGATAACAGCTATAGCCGTGACCGCAATCTGTGGCACATCAGCCATGAAGGTCTGGAGTTAGAGGATCCGTCTCAGGCACCAAATTATGATCATCTGCTTGTTCTTGGCGTATCTCCTGAGAAAGCACCAGATGTTGCTACTGAGATTTCTATTTCTTTTGAGAAGGGTATTCCGGTTGCATTAAACGGAAAAGAAATGAAGTATTCTGAAATCGTTACTGAATTAAATAAGATTGGTGGTGCAAACGGAATAGGAATCGTTGATATCGTTGAAAACCGTGTTGTTGGTATGAAATCTCGTGGTGTTTATGAAACACCTGGCGGAACTATCCTTATGGCAGCTCATAAGCAGCTTGAGGAGCTGATTCTTGACCGTGATTCCATGGCATTCAAGAAGACTGTTGACAACCGTTTTGCAGATATTGTTTACGAGGGCAAGTGGTTTACACCTTTATGTGATTCTCTTCGCGCTTACATAAAGGCGAGCCAAGAATATGTAACTGGTACTGCTAATCTTAAGCTGTATAAGGGCAATATCATCAAGCAGGGAACTACTTCTCCATACAGCCTGTACAATGAAAGCATTGCTTCCTTTGCTACTGGAGATATGTATGATCATCATGACGCAGAGGGCTTCATTAACCTGTTCGGTCTTTCCTTAAAGGTTCGCGCAATGAAGCTGGCAGAGGCTGAGAAGAAGAAATAATTTTGTAGAATTAGTTTTGCAAAATATGAATTTGATACAGAATAGCTGGTATATAATCCCGTGGCGCTTGTCACGGGATTTTACCATTTTAAAAGATTAGCATTTTAGAAATTCAGGATTCAATTAATAAGAAAATAAATAGAAAGGCATGATGTATGTCACTTTTACAATATGTAAAAAATACAATTTATCAGGCAAGCGGTGAGGAAATTAAAACACCAGATGCATATGAGCGCTTTGGCATTTTAATTCCAGAATCTGCCTCAACTGCTCAAGGTGTTCGTCCATTTCCTCTGCCAGATGATGAGCATTTATTTGCTCTTTTTTGGAATATTCATGATGGTCACAAACTCTCTGCTACTTTTCTTCCACAGCCATATCCGTTTTGCTATGAAAAAGAGTTTGTGGCGGGTACAAGAACGCAGCTTCATTCACATGAATATCTAGAATTTTTCTATGTGATGGAGGGGGAATATCATCAAAAGATTTTAGGAACCGAATACATCTTCCATTCTGGCGAGTTTTGCTTGATTGATAAGAATTGTCTGCATCAGGAAATTCTAGACGAAAGTGAATGCACGATTGTGTTTTTTGGTATCACAAATGCGATGTTTACAAGCATCAGTAGTTTTCACACGGTTGCCGATGATATTGCATCTTTTCTTCATATGGCGCTGTTGGAGCAAAAATCATTGCAGCAGTTTTTGACATTTCGTCCACGCGAAGCACAATTTATTGAGGATATGGAAAATACGCTTCTGTCTGTCTTACAAGAGCTAGCACGTCATGACATTGCAACGCCTCTGATTTGTCGAGGACTTTTGACTCGTGTTTTTCAGCTACTTGGTTCTCAGTATGAGTTTTCACTCTCCAAACAGCAGAGGCAACGCATGAATGTAATTTTGTCGAACCAAATTATTGACTTTATGAAGTTACATTTGAATCACATTTCAATTCAGATGTTAACAAAGGAATTTCATTTTCACGAGGATTACTTTAATCGACTGTTAAAGTCTCAAACTGGAATGACCTATACCGAATATTTACAGATGCTTCGATTAGAGAAGGCGGAACAACTGCTGACTGATACCGATAATACAATTGAACAGATTGCAGAGGAAGTTGGTTATCGCAACAAAGGATATTTTTATCGAATCTTTGTCGAGCGAAGAGGCTGTACACCGGCTCAATACAGAAGAAAAAGACAGGAAAAGCTTTGAAGGCTTTCCTGTCTTTTTTTAGAAATTTATTTTTTAGAGCCTTATGCGTTCCACTTCCAGTCTCTGATCTCAGGCATATCAATACCATACTCATGGATGTACTGCTTATGCTCAACTAGCTTATCATTCATCTTCTGAATCAGATAAGCACCACGGTTTCCTAACTGAGGTAGATTCTGAACAGCACTCTTTACCAGATGGAAACGGTCAATCTCATTCTGAACACGCATATCAAATGGTGTTGTGATGGTACCCTCTTCCTTATAACCGTAAACATGAATGTTGCGGTTTGCTCTGGTGTAGGTCAGCTCATGGATCAATGTATGATAGCCATGGAATGCGAAGATGATCGGCTTATCCTTGGTAAACAGTGCATCATAATCAGCATCAGTCAGACCATGTGGATGCTCAGTTGCTGGCTCTAATTTCATCAGATCGACAACGTTGATGACACGAATCTTAACCTCTGGAAGAGCCTCTCTAAGAATGGTAACAGCTGCTAAGGTCTCAAGTGTCGGTGTATCACCGCAGCATGCCATAACGATATCTGGCTCAGAGCCCTGATCGTTGCTTGCCCACTCCCAGATGCCGATACCCTGTGTGCAGTGCTTTACAGCCTGCTCCATGGTCAGCCACTGCTGTCTTGGATGCTTAGAAGTTACCAAAACATTTACATAATCACGGCTTCTGATGCAATGATCGAAGCAGGACAACAGACAGTTGGTATCCGGTGGCAGATACAGACGAACAACATCTGCCTTCTTATTTGCAATGTGATCCAAGAATCCTGGGTCCTGATGGGTAAATCCATTGTGATCCTGCTGCCATACATTGGAGGACAGAATCAGGTTCAGGGAAGCGATAGACTGTCTCCACGGCAGCTGATTGCAAACTTTTAACCACTTTGCATGCTGTGCACACATAGAATCTACAACACGAATAAATGCCTCGTAGCTTGCAAAGAAACCATGACGTCCGGTTAACAGATATCCTTCCAGCCATCCCTCGCACATATGCTCACTCAGCATAGAGTCCATAACACGACCATCTGCTGCCAAGAATTCATCGGAATCATACTTCTCATCATTCCAGTCACGGTTGGTTACTTCAAATACCTTGCCGAGACGGTTAGACATTGTCTCATCTGGTCCAAAGATACGGAAGTTCTTGGAATCCTCGTTTAACTTAAAGATATCTCTTACAAATCCGCCCAGTTCGATCATATCCTGTGCCTCAACAGCACCCGGCTTCGGAACATCAATTCCATACTTGCGGAAATCTGGAAGACGAAGATCACGAAGCAACTTACCACCATTTGCATGTGGGTTAGAACCGATTCTTCTATCGCCCTTAGGAGCCAGCTCCTTTAACTCAGGAATCAGCTTGCCATTTTCATCAAACAGTTCTTCTGGATGATAGCTCTTTAACCAGTCATTTAACATCTGAAGATGCTCTGGCTGATCCATCATGATCGGAACCTGATGAGCACGGAAGGAACCTTCGATCTGCTTTCCGTCTACTACCTTCGGTCCAGTCCATCCTTTTGGTGTACGAAGAACGATCATTGGCCACTTATGTCTGGTAGTATCATTGTTCTCACGGGCATTCTTCTGAATAGCCTTGATCTCATCCATCGCCTGATCCAGTGCATCTGCCATCTTTCTATGCATCTCCATCGGATCGCTACCCTCTACGAAATATGGCTTCCAACCACATCCATCAAAGAAGTGCTCTACTTCCTCATGAGTGTTACGTGCGAAGATGGTAGGATTGCTGATCTTATATCCGTTCAGATGAAGGATTGGAAGAACGGCACCATCATTAATTGGGTTTAAGAATTTGTTACACTGCCAAGAGGTAGCCAACGGACCAGTCTCAGCCTCGCCATCACCGACGATACATGCAGCAATCAGATCTGGATTATCAAATACAGCACCAAATGCATGTGCAAGTGAATAACCAAGCTCACCACCTTCGTTAATAGAACCAGGAGTCTCTGGTGCTACGTGGCTGGAGATTCCACCTGGGAAAGAGAACTGCTTACACAGTTTCTTCAATCCGTCCATATCCTCACCAATATTTGGATAGATCTCGCTGTAGGTACCTTCCAGATAGGTGTTTGCTACGAAGAAGTTTCCACCATGTCCGGGACCAGAAATCAAAATCATATCCTGATCATACTTCTTAATGACACGATTTAAATGAACATAAACAAAGTTTTGTCCAGGAACAGTTCCCCAGTGTCCTACGATCTTTTTCTTTACATGCTCCATTGTCAGCGGCTCACGTAACAGTGGGTTGTCCAACAGATACAGCTGAGCTGCGCCCAGATAGTTTGCAGCACGCCAGTATGCATTCATCTTCTCGAGATATTCATCGCTTACAGGCTGATTGTTTGCAATAGTTGTCTCTACCATGCGGTATTTCCTCCTACTCTATAAGTTCAAATACGCTTTGCGTAATTGTTCCATATTGCGGATTACTAATTTCGCTAAAATTAATGTAGAATCCGTTTCTATTCAGATGGGCAAACGAACCCATCTGCCACTATACTACACAAAGAATTTGCCCTATACAAGTTCCCATTCCTGCTATTTCTACAAAAAGTTACCTAATCCGACAGTTAAGGCATTACTATCATTTATACTCTTTTTCCTCAGTAAAGCCACGGCCTCTAACTTCAGTCACACGGCTAATGATAAGAAAAGCGCTGCTGTCAATGCTGTGAACAAGTTTTCTGACGCGTCCCACCTCACGGCTGGATACTACACTTAAGACAAGCTCTGTATCTTCTCTCATATAGCCAGTCTGTCCATTTAAAATGGTAACGCCTCTGTCGATTTCCTGTAAAATTTCCTGACGGATTCTCTCATGCTCATGACTGATTACCTTAATCTCAACCTTTTCTGTTCCGATCATCAGACATTTATCCAGAACAATTGTATAAATTAGAATTAGTAAAATTCCGTATAGTATCTCTTCCCCGGTACATGAAAATGCCTGCAAAATTAAAATCATGAAATCAAACACGTACATTGTTACAGATACTGGCAGACGAAACAGCTTGTTCAATACAAGAGGCGGAATGTCCATACCACCTGTTGAAGCGCCTGTACGAATAACAATTCCAATCGCAGTTCCTATACATAATCCACCAAATACAGTACAAAGAACGGGATCAGTTGTTATGACAAATCCGTTTGATAAGCGCTGTATCATCTCAAGTGCAATCGGATATACAAATGTAGACAAAATGGTTGTCGCGGCAAATTTGCGGCCAAGTACTAATAGTCCCAGAAAAAACATCACCGCATTAAAGCAGAGTACGAAGGTGGAAATGGGAACACCAAACAAATGTTGAATAAACAGGGCAATTCCTGTTGTTCCTCCTGTGATTAATCCGCCTGGAAGAATAAAAAAGGCGACACCGCAGGCATAAATGATGTTTCCGCCGATCACGATTGCAATATCGCGAAGCAGAGGAAAAATTTTTTTGAACATATGCTGCTCCTTTCTGAATTTTAATCAAAAAAAACGGCTGCCAGAGAGATTTTCCCTGACAGCCGTGGATCGAGGCTACGCGCCTAATACTTAAAAAGTATAACAAAAATTGCATTAAATATCAAGCACTTTCTAAAATTCTTCAAGTGTTTTAAAGGAATATCCCATTTCTTCCCATTTTGTTAAAAGCTCATCTAGAATTTCACCATTTGTCTTTGAGGTATTATGCAGAAGCACAATTGCACCAGGATGTATTCTTGGAATTAATTTGGAGAATGCTTCATCATGTGTTGGCTGATTGTCAGCATTCCAATCAACATAGGCAAGGCTCCAGAAAAATGTTTTATAACCTAGTTCTTGTGCCATTTTTAAATTTTGTGTACTGTATTTTCCCTGCGGTGGACGATAATACCATGCCATTTCCAACCCTGTTATCTTTTTATACAGACTGCGTACATCATCAAGTTCTTTTTTAAAGCTTTCTAGTGTTGATATAGAGGACATGTCAGGATGGTGATATGTATGATTTCCTACTGTATGGCCTTCTTGCACCATACGATTCACCAGATCAGGTGCAGATTCTAAAAAATGGCCAACTACAAAGAAGGTTGCCTTTGCATTATGTTTTTTTAACGCATCTAGTATGGCACCAGTATTTCCATTTTCATAACCACAGTCAAATGTTAAATAAATTGTTTTTTCATCTGCATTCCCAATATAAAAAGTATCGTATTCTGCGAGCTCCTTAGCAGAGGCATTTCCTGTTGGCTGTGTACCTGATGCACCAAAGCCAAGTCCCCAGTTTTCTGAATATGATACGGCAGCAGCTGTTTCCTGCAAATAGCCTGCCCCACGACCCATTAAAAAAACAGTACAAAAAAGGGCAATGATTGTAAATCCATGTTTGATTTTTTTGCTCAAGCCTTACTTCCTTATTATATGCATCTGATTGCTACCACTCTATTCTGTAAGATTATTTTTTATGTGCAGCACTTTTTGTCAATGCTTGACTTTATATTTTTCAGCTCTTATAATGGACTTTGTGGCAATAACAAGCATACGCGTAAATTATTAAAAAAAAGAAGGCGTTGCAGAAAAGAGGGAAAAAATGGCTTTGTTTACAGAAAATTATCAGGAAGAAATGATGCATATCCTTAAGGATATGGCACATGTACGTATCAGTGGCACAAAAGAGGAAGCAGATTGTGCAATTTATCTGCAGGAATGCTGTAAAAAAATGGGATTTGAAACTCGTCTGGAGGCATTTCAGGTTGAAATGTGTGATATCCACGAAGCAGTACTGACTGTTGATGGCAAAGAAATTCCTTGCAAGGGATATCGCTGTGCTGGAAGCGGTACTGTTGAAGCACCATTTTATTATATGCCAAATACTGATGCCTGCTCACTTGCTCAGTGTAAGGGAAAGATTGTTATGCTCGACGGCGGTGTTGGTTACTGGGGCTATCGCGATTTAATTGAAAATGGCGCTGTTGGCATTATTACATATGATGGAAATGCAAACTATGCAGATGAAGATATTGATCTTCGTGAGCTCAGAAGCTTTGTACGTGAAGGAAGTGACAACAAAAAAATTCCTTGTGTCAATATCAATGCAAAATCTGCAATCAAGCTAGTAAATCAGAATGCAGCTAATGCAAAAATTGTTTTAAACCAGGATGAATGGATAGGTGATTCTCATAATGTAATTTTAGATCTTCCTGGTGAAACTGATGAGATGATCGTTTTGAGTGCACATTATGATTCTACCCCTCTGTCACAGGGTGTATACGACAATATGTCTGGAAGTGTTGGCCTTCTTGGTATTGCAGATTATTTCAGACAGCATCCACATCGCTATAGCCTTCGCTTCTTATGGTGCGGCAGTGAGGAAAGAGGTCTTCTTGGTTCTAAGGCATATGTTGCAGCTCATGAGGAAGACTTAAAGAAGACTGTTTTAAATATCAATCTGGATATGATCGGCTGTATCATGGGTAAGTTTATTGCCTGCTGTACTTCTGAAGAAAAGCTTGTTCACTATATTGAATACCTTGCTTCTGAGACAGGTTTTGGAATGGCTGCAAGACAGGGCGTTTACTCTAGTGATTCTACTCCATTCGCTGATAAGGGTATTCCTGCTGTTTCTTTTGCACGTATTGCATCTGGAAATACAGCTACCATCCACAATCGTTATGATACAATGGATGTCATGAAGGCAGAGCATATGGCAAAGGATGTTGCTTTTATTACAGCATTTACTGAGCATATGGCATGTGCAAAGCATTGTCCTGTTTCCAAGGAAATTCCAGAAAATATGAAGGAAAAGCTGGATATTTACCTGAACAGAAAGCGCGACAATACTGCTCACTAAATAAAATCCTATATTAAAACATGGAATAAAATAAATAATGCAGAGGGCTGTTTTGGTGTTCGTATGTATGAGCATCAAAACAGCCTTTTATTTTTTACAAAAGCTCAATATGTCCTGCCAGTGCATCCTCTAATTCCTTACTTGAAATACCGATATAGCGCTGCGTAATAGCCGCAGAGCTGTGCTGCAAAAGCTGCTGTACAAGAATGATATTATAATTATTGTTTACATAAATTTCTGTTGCAAAAAACTTACGAAAACTGTGAGTACCAATATTGGGATATCCAAGTTCAGATGTCACTTTTGCAAGATATTTTTGTATAGTACGTTCAGTAATCGGGAAAATAGTCTGATCTGTTTTTATGTCGTGATCAATACAATATACTCTCAGATACTGGTAAATCGGCTGTGGGACTGTAAATATACGCTTTTTCTGTGTTTTTTCTTCTGTAATGTCAAGGCGATACCGTCCTCCATCCAATACAATATCCTGCAGCCTAAGCTTTAAAATATCTCCTATTCTAAGTCCAAGGTTTGCTTCTAGGACAAGCGCTGTCGCAATCCTATCATTTGCCCTAAAAGTATTACCTCCTTTTCTCATCGCTCCAATCAAATTTTCATATTGCTCCTTGGTTAGAGCAAGTGATTTCTTATTTGCCATTCTGTAATACATCTCCTATTTTCTAATAAAATTCTTACCTTGTTTAAAGTACTTTTTTATATAAAAGTTCGTATAATAATAAAATATAGTTCGTTTATTTACTAACATGGCTATTATATCCTATTTTTCATCTAAAATCAAGCCAATTCCACACAAAAAGTACGTATAATATTCATTATACGTACTTTATTTTAATATAAATGTAAACGTGTACTTTACAAAGTAAACATTATGTATTACAATAGAAATATAGATTAAAAACAGGAGGCTTATCATGACTGGAATCAAATCATTTCGTATCTCAGATGAGACAAAGGAACGCTTGGAATTACTATCAGCTTCAATCGGAGGCAATAAGGATCGTGTATTTAATACACTGATGGATACCTATTCGCTTGAACAAGAAAAGGCGACAGTGGCTGCATCTGATCAAGAAAAAAATGTAGAAACATTCGAGCAGTATGCAAATACACTTGTTCGTCTTTATTTAGAGGCCTTACGTGCCGTATCATCATCTGATGATCGAATCCGCGGTGAATTTCATAATCAGCTTGAAGAAAATGCCAAGACAATAAAAGAGCTTAGAAACCAACGTGATCGCATGGTAAATGAACTTACACTTGAAAAGACAAATGCACAAAAAGAAGCTGTCGAATTTCAGGCTAAAAATAAAGAATTGACAGCTGTAATAGAACGGTTGGAAAAGTCACTGGCTGCTGCTAACGAACAAATTGATGCAAAGCAGGCAATGAATGAGGTACTTCTTTCCCAGATAAAGCAGACTGAAAAAGAGAAAGAAGAATATAACCAGATGGCAGCACGCTTCCATGAGTTAGAAAAGCAATTGGAAGATGAAAAGACTTCTTCCAGAAAAGAAAAACAAGCATTTGAAGAAGAATTACGCAAAACTATTTCCGAAAAAGAGAAAGCTGCTTATGAAGCTGAGTTATTAAAAAAAGAAGAAATACATAAAACAGAAGAAACAATCCGAAAGGAAAAAGATGAAGAAATTGCTGCTCTGCAAAAACAACTCTTTGATATGCAGACCAGACAGCTTTCTGATCAGGCTGCCCTTCAGGAAGCAAAAACCGCACTGCTGTCCCTTCGTTTAGAATTATCACAAGCACATCAAAAAGAACTTAATGAAGTGCGTATAGAAAAAGATAAGAAAATTGAAGCACTGCAAAATGAATTGTTAAAGGCTTTTGATAAAAAATAAAGAACACAATATTTGTAATTGACATTAGAATATAGTTGTCTATAATAAAGATGCATAAAAATAATTTTATGCTTATCTGGATAATTACAAGTTGGAGGCTTATTATGAGTACACATGAAGATTTTGAAGATTGCCCACTGCAGAATATAATTCGAGATGGAGGCATGATGAACATCTTTCGCACGATTGGATGCATTGGAGACAGTCTTGCGAGTGGTGAATTTGAATATTGGGATAATGGTCAAAAAGGCTACTGGGACTTTTATGAATACTCCTGGGGTAAGCAAATTGAGCGCATCACTGGTATTTCAGTAACGAACTTTTCGCGCGGTGGTATGACTGCTTTTCATATGTATCAGGAAGCAGACAAGCAGGACGGACCAAATGCAGATATTGCACACTTATTTGACCCATTTAATTTAAAGCAGGGTTATATCATTGCACTCGGTGTAAATGATTTAAAGGGTAAAAATAACTTAAATGATCTGTACGAAGGAAATGTCGGTTCAGCAAAAACAGACATTTGTCTTGAAGATTATAATAAGAATGCAAATACGTTTGTTGGCTGGTACGCAAAGATTATCCAGCGTATTCAGAAGATGCAGCCTCACACCAAATTTTTTCTGGTAACAATGCCAGATGAAGGTACTGGAAACTGGAAAGAGGAATCACACGCAAAGGCACTTCATGAAATCGCTGATTATTTGAAAAACTGTTACGTAATTGACTTGTATCATGAGGCTCCGAAATATGATGATGAGTTTCGTAGTAAGTATTTCTGCGGTCATATGAATGCAATGGGCTATTTATTAACTGCTCATTATTTCATGACATATATTGACTGGATCATCCGCCACAATGTACATGATTTTCGTTTTGTCCAATTTATCGGAAGCGATAAAATTCCGTTTGCTCTTGGTAAAGAAGCTGCTGAAAAACAACAGCAGGAAAATGACAAAAAGAATGCCGCAAAAGAAAAAGTTCTTGTGAGTGGTATGTCTAACGACTAATTTTGTATAAACGAAAAAGAGGAGAAATACGAATTGTTTCTCCTCTTCTATTTTTTGCTTTTTTGTGTGTTAGAAATGTTGTTTTGAAGGGAAAGTTCTGGGTGGAAAATTTTATGCTATTTAAGTTATGCTACTTTTATGTTATTATATATCCAATAGCATTTTTTTACTTATCCATTTTTCGCAGAAAACCTCGTCCGATAAGAGAAAACTATCAATACCTTTAAAAAAAAAATAAGCTGTGACATCTTATAATAATTCGATGTCACAGCTTATTATCACAAAAATTAGATTCGATAAAGCCCCTCTCCCACCCTCACTGTGTGTTAATATCTGGTAGTAACGATAAAGAATTTCTATGCGCATGTAACGATGCTGGAGATTACAATGATTTTATACTGCTCTCCCTCACATGTTTTTCCTCTCTATTTTCTGTATGTTTTGCTGCTTTGTACTCTGCAGCTGAGCTGATATTCACTCACACAGCTACCGCTATCTTATCTTATTTTTTGCTGTTTCTAATTACCTTACAATCTTTTCATTCTTCTATCAGATCTGCTGTCCAGTTTGCTGCCTGAATTCGATTATCCAATATTCGATAGTCGCGACTCAAGGCATCTACCTTTTTTTGCAGTGCCTTCACATCAACTGCTGATAATTGGCGAATTTCATCGCCGCGTGATCTAAAGCACAGATTACTTGCAATTGAAATTGTATTTTGAAAACTTGCAATACGCAATTTCAAAACATCACGCTTTGCAAGCAGATCTGACAGCAATTCACCGTCTGATACAACTGCCATATTTGTTTTATTAATTACAATGATCAACTTTTCCAGCTGATTCAGGCATTCATCAAGTTCCTTTAAAAGCTGTTCCGGATCTTCTACTGGCAAAACTCCTTCCTGCATCAATGCATTGCTCGTAATACGAGAACGGAGCTGCTCAATTTTCTTATTCAAATCTGCTCTTTCCTGTAATGCTTCTGCAAGCTTCATGTCTTTCTCCTCTCTTATACGCTATCCTATTATGGTAGTATTTTTTTGTTTTATAAGTTATGCTACTTTTGTGTTATATTGTTTGTTATGATATCTTTTTGGAGCCAATTTTATTAGCGCTGCAAGTTTATATCATTTGATTTCATAACACGAATAATATCTTCTTCTGTTACAATATTAAAATCATGTTGAATCATCAGCTTCAATACACTGGCTGCAATTGAAAAATCAATCGTATACTGTGGATTTTCTTTCTTTTTCAGCATATGAATCAGTGCTGCAGCAAATGCATCTCCTGCTCCTACCGCTTCTAAACTATGTACATGATGTACTGGCGTCTCATAAAACTGATCACCGATCAGATAAATGGCCATCCAATCTCCATCTTCAACTGTATGCATACTACGAAGCACACTTGCTACTGCTTTGCAATTTGGAAACTGTCTTGTAATTTCCTGCATTCCCTCTCGATATGTATCAATTTGTTCAATTCCTCTTGACATTTCTCCATCAAATGCATGAATTCCAAGAGAAGCTTCAAAATCTTCATCATTTGCAATGCAAAGTGTTACATATGGCATAAGCTCTCGCATAACGCACTGGGCTGTATTTTTATCCCACATCTTAGCGCGATAATTTAAATCACAGACTACCTCGATTCCCTTTCTTTTACAGCATCTAAGTGCATCCAAAACTGTTTCCTTGACGCTCTCACTGACTGCCGGCGTTACTCCAGAGAAAAAGAAAATATCAGTATCTTCCAGAATTTGATCCCAGTCATATTCGTCTGGCTTTGAACAGGCAAATGCACTGTCAGCGCGGTCATACACCACATTTGTAGGACGAATATTATTTCCCTTTTCAAAATAGTAAATACCGAGACGTTTTCCGCCACTTAAAATATGAGTGGTATCCGTTCCGTAACGGCGAAGCTCATTTAATGCTGCCTGACCAACTGGATTATCGGGAAGCTTCGTAACCAATGCTGCTTCTTCTTTTAACATGGCAAGTCCCGCTGCCACATTTGCCTCCGCCCCGCCATAACTTGCTTCAAAATTCTGTGCCTGCACAATACGAAGATATTCAGGTGTCTTAAGGCGCAGCATAATTTCTCCAAACGTTACCGCTTTCATTATAAAATTTACTCCTTCCCATCTTCATTTTATACAAGTATACCACTTATCTGACTGTTTTTCAACACAAGAAAAATTGCTTTACCACTTTCTTCTCATGCGTATTTGCATTCTTATATCGCAGCTTTACAAATTTTATTATCATTTCTGATGCATCTGCAAAATATTTTCGCACTTCTAACTCATGCAAAACCAAAACAATTGGATTACTTGCCAGATTTATCAGATCCATATAGGTGCTGGGACTTTTTTCTTTTCTCAAAATTTCGTAGTTCAAAAATCTCTCTGCTTCCGAATCTGAGATTGCTATGCCATCACGCATGTTCTTGCGCACTTCTTCTTGCTTTGTCTCTGTCCAACTACTCTGCTCATCCCCCATCAAGGTATTCAGTTCTTCCAACTCCTGCCGTGTCTTTTGAGGTATCTTCAAAATGTAGAAATAGCCGTATGTGCCTTTGATCTCTTTTGACATCAGTATTTCTGAATCAAGCATCTCTGTTACCATGTCTGAAACCTCATCTGCACTGTATAAGCTGTAGAATCCATGCCCACGTGATTCAAGAACGTTGGCATTCAATGTCACTTTGGTACCGCGCATTAACTGCACCACTGCATTTTGTGTAATATAAGTTTCATTTTTGGAAACACACTCAAAAATATCGCGTGCAAGATAAGAATCCAGATACAGATGATATTGCTTTTTAAGCTCATTTTTCCGTTCTTCTTTGGTGGCTGCTGCCAACATCTTAATCTGTTTCACATTCCTTTGCAGTGTCTTTTTCCATTCGGGAACAGATTGCTGATAAGGGGCAGTCTTATACAAATAGGAAAATGCCGGAATACCATCCATATGGAAGGTAAGCTTTGTGTCCCCGTTTAAGATTCCCGCATTCTTTGATTTGCATTTAATGCGTCCAAATCCTGAAAAAGCTTCAATGGCATGTTGTCTGCAGCGTTCACGGAGCTTGGTATTCTTTAATAGCTGGTACTTTTTAAATTGTTCCGATGCCGTATACTTCGAACCATTTCCGTTAACCGTAATGCTGCCGGCTTCATTTGTAAAAATTACTTTCTGCTGCTCAATATACAGTTTTCCATCAACAGCCTTCTCCATTCCTGTACTAAAGCCATCCAGCCATGAAATCGCCCAACTGTTATATTCCTTTACCTTGTCATCCAACTCACGCTTGTATGATACTGGACTTGTGGATGGAGCTAATGGAATGCCTTCTTTTACCTCCTGTTCCAGTTTTTTTACAAACTTTTTTAGTTTTGCTTCAGTCGCAGCATCCCAATCTACACAAATTAAATCCCATAATCTGTCGTTCTGCTCTGTAATCGTTAGATATGATTTTATCCATGTCGGCTCCTGAAAAAAAGATGCAATGGATTTGCCAGAAAAAGTATCGCAAATGAACTTCATTCCTAGGTGCGAGACTGTGATATCTACTCTTTTGTCTTCATATTTGTTGCAATGCAAGGTTCCCTCAAATTTGGCATTGTTCCTGCACAGCTGGCCCAAATACGCATTCACACATTCCTGCCCCTTTCTTTCAATCTCTTCCCAGTAATCTCGAATCAAGTCTTTCATTTGTTGGCGCTGCCTGGCTGCTTGCTCTTTGCGGACATCTTCAATTATTTCATCAGTCAGCTCTAAAAGATAAGACTGTACTTCATCTATGTCCGTACACAATCCCAATCGTGTACAATCTATCTTCCTTTCTAATCCTGTGCAAGCTGCGTCTCGGCTCGTTCCTTTTCGGCTCGAAGCTGTTCAAGGG